>OLSC01000015.1_pt1 | contig 257319 bp, 265 predicted proteins | sample 1672881 | NCBI WGS metagenome assembly OLSC01 (sample SAMEA3136733, study PRJEB25190) | human gut metagenome | biome: human gut; feature: human-associated habitat; material: faeces | place: Austria | collected 2013 | reverse complement strand
GCCGCGTCCATCGGGGAACCGCCGCCCAGGGCGATAATCACGTCCGGTTTGAAAGAGTTCGCCAGCTCAGCGCCTTTACGGACGATGGTCAGAGTCGGGTCAGCTTCCACTTCAAAGAAAACTTCTGTTTCAACGCCGGCCGCTTTCAGTACGGAAGTGATCTGGTCTGCGTAGCCGTTGTTAAACAGGAAACGGTCGGTGACGATCAGCGCGCGTTTGTGACCATCAGTAATCACTTCATCCAGCGCGATTGGCAGTGAGCCACGACGGAAGTAGATAGATTTCGGAAGTTTGTGCCACAACATGTTTTCAGCTCGCTTAGCAACGGTTTTCTTGTTGATCAGGTGCTTAGGACCAACGTTTTCCGAGATGGAGTTACCACCCCATGAACCACAACCCAGAGTCAGGGAAGGTGCGAGTTTGAAGTTATACAGGTCACCGATACCACCCTGAGAAGCCGGGGTGTTGATCAGGATACGTGCGGTTTTCATCAACTGACCGAAGTAAGCAACGCGTTCTGGCTGGTTATCCTGGTCGGTATACAGGCAGGAAGTGTGGCCGATACCGCCCATAGCAACCAGTTTTTCCGCTTTATCAACCGCGTCTTCGAAGTTCTTCGCACGATACATCGCCAGCGTCGGGGACAGTTTTTCGTGGGCAAACGGCTCGCTTTCATCAACGTCGGTGACTTCACCAATCAGAATCTTGGTGGACACAGGAACGGTGAAGCCTGCCAGCTCAGCGATTTTATACGCAGGTTGACCAACGATAGCGGCGTTCAGCGCGCCATTTTTCAGAATGATATTCTGAACTGCTTTCAGCTCCTGGCCCTGCAGCAGGTAGCCGCCGTGGCTGGAGAAACGTTCGCGAACGGCGTCGTATACGGAATCTACAACGACTACGGACTGCTCGGAAGCACAAATAACGCCGTTATCGAAGGTTTTAGACATCAGTACGGATGCGACGGCGCGTTTGATATCAGCCGTTTCGTCGATAACAACGGGAGTGTTACCCGCGCCTACGCCGATTGCCGGTTTACCAGAGCTGTACGCTGCTTTAACCATGCCCGGACCGCCGGTAGCGAGGATCAGGTTGATATCCGGGTGATGCATCAGCGCATTGGACAGTTCTACGGAAGGCTGGTCAATCCAACCAATCAGATCTTTCGGCGCGCCGGCAGCGATAGCCGCCTGCAGTACGATATCAGCTGCTTTATTGGTTGCATCTTTAGCACGCGGATGCGGGGAGAAGATGATGGCGTTACGAGTCTTCAGGCTAATCAGAGATTTAAAGATAGCGGTTGAAGTCGGGTTAGTAGTCGGGACGATACCGCAGATGATACCAATCGGTTCAGCGATTGTAATAGTACCAAAGGTGTCATCTTCAGACAGGACGCCGCAGGTCTTTTCATCTTTATAGGCGTTATAGATGTATTCGGAAGCAAAGTGGTTTTTGATCACTTTATCTTCGACGATGCCCATGCCGGATTCGGCAACGGCCATCTTAGCGAGAGGGATTCGAGCATCTGCAGCGGCCAGAGCGGCGGCGCGGAAGATTTTGTCTACTTGTTCTTGAGTGAAACTGGCATATTCACGCTGGGCTTTTTTTACGCGCTCTACGAGTGCGTTAAGTTCAGCGACATTAGTAACAGCCATAATGCTCTCCTGATAATGTTAAACTTTTTTAGTGAATCAGTAGCTCGATTCGACAGTATAGACAGTGTGTTAACTGCTTGCATTTAAATGTTAACGTAAAGAATTTTGTGCTTCTGACTTCACCGATTGACTAAAAAAGCTTTTATTTTTTCTTTCAGGTACCGCTGTTGTGCCTCCTCTCTGTGTGTAAACAAGGTTACTCACTTCTGAGTACAAATTATGTGATCTAAATCAATAATCGGCAAAGCTGATACCTTTCAGCAGGTCATTTTTTGACCAATTTGCTCAAGTGTAATGATACGGTATGCTAATTAAATGACTAAATAGCATTGCATAAACAAATAAATAACATTCCAGCCTTATTATGTACTTCCAGATGAATAGAGATGAATTATGCTATCAAACAGCGTATCTTCTCGCGGATATTTTATGCTGGTAACTGTCAACAGCCATTTTTATGATGCTGCGGAGCGCCCTGTGATTCAGTCGTTGTTCGATTTTTCAGCCTACTTTAAATTTTTTATTGGGTTATTTGCGCTGGTAAACCCGGTTGGCATTATCCCGGTGTTCATTAGTATGACCAGCTACCAGACGGCGGCCGTACGCAACAAAACCAACCTGACCGCCAACCTGTCCGTCGCCATTATCCTGCTCACGTCGCTGTTTTTGGGCGATGCAATTCTGCAGGTCTTCGGCATTTCCATTGATTCTTTCCGCATTGCCGGCGGGATTCTGGTCGTCACCATTGCCATGTCGATGATTAGCGGCAAGTTGGGCGAGGATAAACAGAACAAGCAAGAAAAATCAGAAACGGCCATTCGCGAGAGTATTGGCGTGGTGCCGCTGGCGCTGCCCCTGATGGCCGGTCCCGGGGCCATCAGTTCGACTATTGTCTGGGGAACGCGCTATCACAGTGTCGCCCACTTTGTTGGCTTTTCCGTCGCTATCGCGCTTTTTGCGCTGTGCTGCTGGGGCATTTTCCGTATGGCCCCCTGGCTGGTTCGTTTACTTGGTCAAACCGGTATCAACGTAATTACCCGTATTATGGGACTGTTGCTGATGGCTCTCGGGATTGAGTTTATCGTGACCGGTATAAAGGCGCTGTTTCCAGGGCTGGTGAATTAACCTGCATCGCTTTGTGCGCGGGGCTCATTGTCCCGCGTTTGCTAAATATCAGTAAAACATATCAAAAATGGTGATTTATCTGGCTGGTATACGTTTTTTTAATGCCTGATAATGTTATTTATTTTCAGTTAATTACCCCTGTAATTTACGTCTTTCCTGCCGTTTTACCCACAGTCGCTACTGTTATTTTCTTCACATCATTCTCTGGCGCTTGCCGTCTGATAATCGAAATGATATTAGTAATTTATCTCGTGAAGCAGATGAATGTGCTAAATAATAAGCGAATGTTAAATTTTCGTACAAAATTTCATCGATTCACTCAGATTTGGCATTCAATGCGAGTATTTTATTTTAACGTCATGATAAATAACAATTTTTTAAACATTGCCCTGCCTGATGCTGACTCGGCTACCGCAATGATCTGGCGACAAAAGAGAATCCGGTAACATATTTGCAAATTGCATTGGCGGACAATAAAGCGTTTTGGTACTTTCCGGCGTGATCTTTAGTGAATTCATGCGCAAATGAGAATTCTTATTAAATAGCTCATTGCGACTTAAAATCGCCCCCGGACAGGGGGGTAAGAATCGACGTCAAGGCTGCCGTTTGAGCGGTCGTAATAAATAAGTCGGTGATAGCAAGCAGTACTCGCTGGCAGCTGCATAAACTCCTGCACTGTTCAGAATCCAGAAAAGAGAAAACAGGCTGGTTAAATAGCCAGTAATTATAATGAGTGGAGTAACAAACACATGACCATCATCACGAAAAAAAGCCTGGTAGCCGCAGGCGTACTCTCTGCATTAATGACAATCAACGCCGCGGTGGCGGCAGATGTACCGGCAGGGGTACAGCTGGCGGATAAACAAACGCTGGTACGTAACAACGGCTCCGAAGTTCAGTCTCTCGATCCGCACAAAATTGAAGGCGTGCCGGAGTCCAATATTAGCCGCGATTTGTTTGAAGGGCTGTTGGTAAGCGACCTTGATGGCCATCCGGTGGCGGGTGTGGCGGAAAAATGGGACAACAAAGATTTTAAAGTCTGGACCTTCCATCTGCGTAAAGATGCTAAGTGGTCCGACGGTTCGCCGGTTACCGCGCAAGATTTTGTTTATAGCTGGCAGCGTCTGGCGGATCCGAAAACAGCCTCGCCTTATGCAAGTTATTTACAGTACGGTCACCTGGCCAACGTTGACGACATCATCGCCGGGAAAAAGCCAGCAACCGATCTGGGCGTCAAAGCGCTGGACGATCATACCTTCGAAGTGACCCTTAGCGAACCGGTACCTTATTTCTACAAACTTCTCGTGCACCCATCGGTTTCTCCAGTTCCTAAAGCCGCTATTGAGAAATTTGGTGACAAATGGACCCAGCCGGCCAATATCGTCAGCAACGGCGCGTATAAATTAAAAGACTGGGTAGTGAACGAACGTATTGTACTGGAACGTAATGCTAACTACTGGGATAACGGCAAAACCGTTATTAATCAGGTTACCTTTTTGCCGATCGCTTCTGAAGTCACCGACGTCAACCGCTACCGCAGCGGCGAAATCGATATGACCTATAACAATATGCCGATCGAACTGTTCCAGAAACTGAAAAAAGAGATCCCGCAAGAAGTTCACGTCGATCCGTATCTGTGTACTTATTACTACGAAATCAATAACCAGAAAGCGCCGTTTACCGATGTTCGCGTGCGTACCGCGCTGAAGATGGCGCTGGACCGCGACATTATTGTCAATAAAGTGAAAAACCAGGGCGACCTGCCAGCCTATAGCTATACGCCGCCGTATACCGATGGCATGAAGCTCATCGAACCTGAGTGGTTCAAGTGGTCACAGGAAAAACGTAATGAAGAAGCGAAAAAACTGCTGACCGAAGCCGGCTATTCTGCTGACAAGCCGCTGACTTTCAATCTGCTCTATAACACTTCCGATCTGCACAAAAAACTGGCTATCGCCGTGGCTTCGATCTGGAAGAAAAATCTCGGTGTCAACGTGAAGCTGGAAAATCAGGAATGGAAAACCTTCCTCGATAATCGCCATCAGGGTACCTTCGATGTCGCACGCGCCGGCTGGTGCGCGGACTACAACGAACCCACTTCCTTCCTGAATACCATGCTGAGCGACAGCTCAAACAACACTTCGCATTATAAGAGCCCGGCTTTCGACAAGATTATTGCCGAAGCGCTGAAAACCAGCGATGAAGCAAAGCGCGCGGATCTCTATGCACAATCCGAGCAGCAGCTGGATAAAGACTCCGTCATTGTACCGGTCTTCTATTATGTTAACGCCCGTTTGGTTAAGCCGTGGGTAGGTGGGTATACCGGTAAAGATCCGCTGGATAATACTTACACAAGAAATATGTACATTGTGAAGCACTAATGGCAATACGTGAGGCAGGCATCATTGCCTGCCTCACGGTGTCTTATTTCATCGCACTATTGAAGGCACACGCCAGAAGGTACGGGCAATGTTAAAATTTATCTTACGTCGCTGTCTGGAAGCGATTCCGACGCTATTTATTCTTATTACTATCTCTTTCTTCATGATGCGTCTTGCGCCGGGAAGCCCTTTTACCGGTGAACGCACGCTGCCGCCGGAAGTCATGGCGAATATTGAAGCAAAATACCATTTAAACGACCCCATCATGACCCAGTACTTCAACTACCTGAAGCAGCTGGCGCACGGTGATTTCGGTCCTTCTTTTAAATATAAAGATTATTCTGTCAACGATCTGGTGGCCTCCAGCTTCCCGGTGTCAGCCAAATTAGGCTTCGCCGCGTTTTTTCTGGCGGTGGTGCTCGGCGTGACGGCCGGGGTTATTGCAGCATTGAAGCAAAATACGAAATGGGATTTTGCCGTGATGGGGATAGCAATGACCGGGGTCGTGATACCGAGTTTCGTGGTGGCGCCACTGCTGGTCATGATATTCGCCATTACGCTGCACTGGTTGCCGGGCGGGGGATGGAACGGTGGGGCGCTGCAATATATGATTTTGCCGATGGTCGCTCTGTCATTAGCCTATATCGCCAGTATCGCGCGTATTACCCGCGGTTCGATGATCGAGGTTTTGCACTCTAACTTCATCCGCACCGCCAGGGCAAAAGGCTTGCCGATGCGCCGTATTATTCTGCGCCATGCCTTAAAGCCTGCGCTGCTGCCGGTACTTTCCTATATGGGGCCCGCCTTCGTCGGTATTATCACCGGCTCAATGGTTATCGAAACGATTTATGGTCTGCCGGGAATCGGTCAGCTGTTCGTCAACGGCGCGCTGAACCGCGATTACTCGCTGGTGCTCAGCCTGACCATTCTGGTGGGCGCATTGACCATTCTGTTTAACGCGATTGTTGACGTGCTGTATGCCGTTATCGATCCGAAAATTCGTTACTGACGCTGGGGTTCGCCATGATGTTAAGTAAGAAAAACAACGAGGCGCTGGAAAACTTCAGTGAAAAACTGGAAGTCGAGGGGCGTAGCCTCTGGCAGGATGCCCGCCGCCGCTTTATGCATAACCGCGCCGCGGTTGCCAGCCTGATTGTGCTGGTGATTATTGCGCTGTTCGTTACCATCGCGCCGATGGTAACGCAGTTCTCCTATTACGATACTGACTGGGGCATGATGTCCAGCGCGCCCGATATGGAGTCCGGCCACTACTTTGGTACCGACTCTTCCGGCCGCGATCTGCTGGTGCGCGTGGCTATCGGCGGGCGTATCTCATTGATGGTCGGCGTTGCTGCTGCGCTGGTGGCGGTGATTCTGGGAACGCTTTACGGTTCGCTTTCTGGCTATCTGGGCGGCAAAGTGGATTCGGTGATGATGCGCCTGCTGGAAATCCTCAACTCCTTCCCGTTTATGTTCTTCGTCATTCTGCTGGTGACCTTCTTTGGCCAGAATATCCTGCTGATTTTCGTGGCTATAGGCATGGTCTCCTGGCTGGATATGGCGCGTATCGTTCGCGGTCAGACCTTGAGCCTGAAGCGAAAAGAATTCATTGAGGCTGCGCAGGTCGGCGGCGTTTCAACGCGCAATATCGTTATCCGCCATATCGTGCCTAACGTGCTTGGAGTGGTTGTGGTGTATGCCTCACTGCTGGTCCCAAGCATGATTCTGTTTGAATCCTTCTTAAGCTTCCTCGGTCTGGGGACCCAGGAGCCGTTAAGCAGCTGGGGCGCGCTGCTCAGCGATGGCGCCAACTCGATGGAAGTGTCGCCGTGGCTGCTACTGTTTCCTGCCGGTTTCCTGGTAGTTACGCTGTTTTGTTTTAACTTTATCGGCGATGGCCTGCGTGATGCCCTCGACCCGAAAGACCGCTAAGGAGCGCCGTCATGAGTACGATTGAAACGGCGAAAACGCCGCAGACTGCCCAACAATCCGGATTGCTTCTGGATGTGAAAGATCTCCGCGTCACCTTTGGTACCCCCGATGGCGATGTGACCGCGGTCAACGATCTCAATTTCAATCTGCGGGCCGGGGAAACCTTAGGCATCGTGGGCGAGTCCGGTTCCGGTAAGTCGCAGACCGCTTTTGCGCTGATGGGCCTGCTGGCGGCAAACGGTCGCATCGGGGGTTCAGCGACCTTTAACGGTAAGGAGATCCTTAACCTCCCGGAGCGCGAACTGAATAAGCTGCGCGCCGAGCAGATCTCCATGATTTTTCAGGACCCGATGACCTCGCTCAATCCCTATATGCGGGTAGGCGAGCAGCTGATGGAAGTTCTGATGCTGCACAAAGCGCTGAGTAAAGCCGAAGCGTTTGAAGAGTCGGTGAAAATGCTCGATGCAGTCAAAATGCCGGAAGCGCGCAAGCGGATGAAAATGTACCCACACGAGTTTTCCGGCGGGATGCGCCAGCGCGTGATGATTGCGATGGCGCTGCTGTGCCGGCCCAAGCTGCTGATCGCCGATGAACCGACCACGGCGCTGGACGTGACCGTACAGGCGCAAATCATGACGCTTCTCAACGAGCTTAAGCGCGAATTTAATACCGCAATCATCATGATTACCCACGACCTGGGCGTTGTCGCCGGCATCTGCGACAAGGTGCTGGTGATGTATGCCGGGCGTACCATGGAGTATGGCGAGGCGCGCGACGTCTTTTACCAACCCTCGCATCCGTATTCCATCGGTCTGCTCAATGCAGTACCGAGGCTGGATGCGGAAGGCGATGCCCTGCTGACGATTCCCGGTAACCCGCCGAACCTGCTGCGTCTGCCGAAGGGCTGTCCATTCCAGCCGCGTTGCCCGCATGCGATGGAGATTTGCAATAGCGCTCCGCCTCTGGAGGAGTTTGCACCTGGCCGCCTGCGCGCCTGCTTTCAACCGGTGGGGGATTTGCTATGAACGCCGTAACGGAACAAAGAAAAGTCTTGCTCGAAATCGCCGATTTGAAGGTGCACTTTGATATTAAAGACGGTAAACAGTGGTTCTGGCAGCCGTCAAAAACGCTGAAAGCGGTAGATGGCGTGACGCTGCGTCTGTATGAAGGGGAAACCCTGGGCGTGGTCGGGGAGTCAGGCTGCGGAAAGTCGACGTTCGCGCGCGCGATCATTGGTCTGGTGAAAGCCACTGACGGTAAAGTCGCCTGGTTGGGCAAAGATTTACTGGGCATGAAGGCCGAAGAGTGGCGCGACGTGCGTAGCGATATTCAGATGATCTTTCAGGATCCGCTGGCGTCGCTCAATCCGCGCATGACGATCGGGGAAATTATTGCCGAGCCGCTGCGCACCTATCATCCAAAAATGCCGCGCCAGGAAGTTCGCGACCGCGTGAAGGCGATGATGATGAAAGTGGGCCTGCTGCCGAACCTGATTAACCGCTATCCGCATGAATTCTCCGGCGGCCAGTGTCAGCGTATCGGTATTGCGCGCGCGCTAATTCTTGAACCGAAGCTCATTATCTGCGATGAGCCGGTCTCCGCGCTGGACGTGTCGATTCAGGCACAGGTGGTTAACCTGCTGCAGCAGCTGCAGCGGGAAATGGGGCTGTCGCTGATTTTCATCGCCCACGATTTGGCGGTCGTAAAGCATATTTCCGACCGCGTGCTGGTGATGTATCTTGGTCATGCCGTGGAGCTGGGCACCTACGATGAGGTGTACCATAATCCGCTGCACCCCTATACCAAAGCGTTGATGTCGGCGGTGCCGGTGCCGGACCCCGATAAGGAAAAGAATAAAACGATCCAGCTGCTGGAAGGGGAGCTGCCATCGCCGATTAATCCGCCGTCGGGATGCGTATTCCGTACCAGGTGTCCCATCGCCGGGCCGGAGTGCGCAAAAACGCGACCGGTGCTGGAGGGCAGTTTCCGCCATGCGGTTTCCTGCCTGAAGGTAGACCCGTTATAATCTCTGGGGCTGACGTAAGTCAGCCCTTTTATTAGCGAGGTTTACGTGGCTTTTCATATTCATGCCGCTCGTCTGCGGCTGTATCATTTACTCTTCGATCAAAATCGCCGTTCCGGTCGTCATTTTGAGGGACTTTGCGGCATATTTGCCCTGCTCAGCGTGCTGGTGATATTTATCGAGTCCGGGCTCGGTACGCAATATCATCTGACATTAGACGAATGGCATATTTTCGTCTGGCTCGAACTTATCGTCACGGCGGTTTTTACTTTTGAGTATTTTCTGCGCATTATCAGCTGGCCGAATCCGCTAAAGTATATTTTCAGCTTCTGGGGAATTATTGACCTGGCCACCATTTTACCGCTTTATGTTATGTGGCTATGGCCCGAGATCAGTATTGAGTACGTGTTTGCCTGGCGGGCGATGCGCGCCATCCGGGCATTGCGCATCCTTAAGCTACTGCGCTTTATGCCGTCGCTGAATATTTTCTGGTCCGCTATCGTCAGCGCACGCCACCAGCTGATCCTGTTCTATTCTTTTATTGCCATTGTGATGGTGATCTTTGGCTCCCTGATGTATCTGGTTGAGGGGCCGCGATACGGTTTTACTACGCTAAATGCGTCGGTTTACTGGGCGATAGTGACGATAACTACGGTAGGGTATGGCGATATTACGCCGCATACGCCGCTGGGGCGCATTTTGGCATCCATACTTATCTTAATTGGCTACTCGATTATTGCGATCCCTACCGGCTTAATTACCAGCCATATGACCGCCGCCTTTCAGAATCGCCGCACGCAGCGCCAGTGTCCGCACTGTCAGCATCACGCTCATGAAAAAGGTGCTCGCTACTGCAATGCTTGCGGCAGTGAACTGCCGGAATAAATAAAAAAGCCTGCGCTGATTCACTCAGGCAGGCTTCTTCTTTTATTAGCTATTTGCTTAAGAAAGAGCTTATTCGCGCCACAGGATATGGCAGAGCTTGTGGTCTTTCTCGCGGCAAAGCAGCACGCGTGCAAAAATATCGTTAATTTCGCCGCCATCTTCATCGGCCAGGCCAATCACCACTTCAGCGAAGAAGTCAGGATTGAGGTCGAAATCCACGTGCTCTTCCCAGTCCGGTGCCGGGTCAAACAGCTCGGCGCCGCCGCGCTCTTCAAACTGCAGGTTGAACAGAATGACATCCGCCGGGTCGAGGTTATCGACGGCCAGTTCAAGGAAAATGTCGTAGGCCTGTTCAAGCGTTTCGTCTTCGGTCAGGCGGTTGTTTAAATCCATATCCATGATTGCTACCCATTAAACATCTGATTGGCACGTTTTACAGCAACGGACTGAAGAAGTAAAACAGTCGCTCGGCGATCCGTTGCCACAGCGGACGTTTTAACCACAGCCTGGCGTCCAGCAGGCGCGAGCGGGAAATATAATCATCCTGCACCGCGGCCAGATCGCTGCCGAAACCGGCATCGTCAATCACCAGCGTGATCTCGAAGTTAAGCCACAGGCTACGCATATCGAGGTTAACGGTACCCACGAGGCTAAGTTCGCCATCAACCAGCACGCTCTTGGTATGCAGCAGACCGCCTTCAAACTGATAGATTTTCACCCCGGCAGCCAGCAGCTCGGTAAAGAAAGCGCGGCTGGCCCAGCCGACCAGCAGCGAGTCGTTCTTGCGCGGCAAAATAATGCTGACGTCAACGCCGCGCTGGGCGGCAGTGCAGATGGCGTGCAGTAGATCGTCGCTGGGCACAAAATAAGGTGTCGTCATGATCAAATGCTCTTTGGCTGCATAGGCGGCAGTCAGCAGAGCCTGATGGATCAGGTCTTCCGGGAATCCCGGGCCCGAGGCAATGGTGTGAATCGTATGCCCGCTGGCCTCTTCAAACGGCATAATGTTCGCGTCCGGCGGCGGGGGCAAAATACGTTTTCCGGTTTCAATCTCCCAGTCGCAGGAGTAGACAATGCCCATGGCTGTCGCGACCGGACCTTCCATTCGCGCCATCAGATCGATCCACTGGCCTACGCCGGAGTCCTGCTTAAAGAAACGCGGATCGACCAGATTCATACTGCCGGTATAGGCAATATAGTTATCGATCATGACCATTTTGCGGTGCTGACGCAGGTCCATACGCCGCAGAAAGACGCGCATCAGGTTAACCTTCAGCGCTTCGACGACTTCAATGCCAGCATTACGCATCATGGCGGCCCAGGGGCTGCGGAAGAAAGCCACGCTCCCCGCGGAGTCCAGCATCAGCCGGCAGTGCACGCCGCGCCGCGCTGCCGCCATTAATGACTCTGCGACTTTATCGGCCATGCCACCGGGCTGCCAGATATAGAACACCATCTCGATATTATGACGAGCGAGCTGAATATCGCGAATCAGCGCCTGCATGACGTCATCGGATTCGGTAAGCAGCTGTAGCTGGTTGCCTTTAACGCCACCAATTCCCTGACGACGTTCGCAGAGCTTGAACAAGGATTCCGCGACTGGGCTATTATCTTCGGCAAAGATATGCTTGCAGGCCTTAAGATCCTTCAACCACTTAGCCGTCGATGGCCACATGGCCCGCGCGCGCTCGGCGCGACGTTTACCCAGGTGCAGTTCGCCAAATGAGAGATAGGCGATAATCCCTACCAGCGGAAGGATATAAATGATCAGCAGCCACGCCATCGCTGACGGTACCGCGCGTCTTTTCATTAATATCCGTAATGTTACACCGGCGATAAGTAGCCAGTAACCGAGTATAACCAGCCAGTTAACCACCGTGTAAAAGGTTGTCATAGATGAAAAATCCTTTTGAATGACTTGATGACATGAGTTTACGCATCAACATCCATCTGGCAAATAAAAACGCAGCGAAAGCGTTGGTTAGCCCGATTCATCGGTCTATAATGCAGGCTGTTTTCACTCGTAGAGTAGTTGCAATGAAGCGTAGTAGAACGGAAGTAGGGCGCTGGCGCATGCTTAGACAGGTGAGTCGTCGTAAAGCACGCTGGCTGGAAGGCCAATCGCGTCGCAATATGCGCATCCTCTCCATCAGAAAGGAGCTGGTTAAACGGCAACGTCACTCTCTGCTGTTCACCTTCTCTGAGTTTTGAGAGTCGAAACAAAAGGCACCGTTCGCGGTGCCTCTGTTTTATCCGCGTTTCGTTGTGAGCATACTCTTATATTGACACCCTCTTTCTTTAGCCAGAGAAACCCTTTTTCGCACCGGATCCTGGGTTATTGTTTGCATTAGCCGAATGCTGGCAGGAAGGCTCATCGCCACAACACCTTTTCCCGGCTCATAAGGCTGGCTCAACGCGTATAAACGCAAAAAACGGGAAGTACCATGCGTCAACACATGCTACTTATAATGTCCGTAAGGCTTCTATTATTGAGAGGTATCTATGAGTCAACTTTTTAGTCCGGTGCGAATCGGTAAGCTGGAACTTGAGAATCGCATTGTCATTGCTCCAATGTGTCAGTATTCCGCCGACAATGGCAAGGCGACGGCATGGCATCGTATCCATCTTGGACAACTGGCATTTTCCGGCGCAGGTTTACTGATTATCGAAGCCAGCGCTGTCGAGCCAGCAGGGCGAATCACCCCGGCTGATATGGGCTTATGGGATGACGAAACGGAGGCCGCATTACACGCCGTACTGAAAGATATACGCCAGTACTCTTCAATCCCCATCGGCATCCAACTGGGCCATGCCGGGAGAAAAGCATCTTCCGCAGCCCCCTGGCTGGGGGGACAACAGCTGGCACATGATGCTGGCGGATGGGACGCGGTTGCGCCATCAGCGCTGGCCTATGGCGAGGGCGATCGTCCTCCGGTTGAGCTTACTCAGGACCAGATGAAACGCATCAAGCAGGCATTCGCAGACAGCGCCAGACGCGCTGAGCGGATGGGTATCGAGTTGATTGAAATGCATGCTGCTCATGGTTACCTGCTTCATCAGTTCCTTTCTCCGCTCAGTAACCAGCGCACCGACGAGTATGGCGGGTCTCTGGAGAACCGCTTGCGTTTCCCGCTCGAAGTCTTTCAGGCCATTCGCGAGGCTGTCGGTCAGGACATCGCGGTGGGAGTGCGACTTTCTGCGACCGATTGGGTTGATGGCGGCTGGGATAATGCACAATCAATTCTTTTCAGCCAGAAGCTTGAGGCTCTCGGCTGCGACTATATTCATGTTTCCAGCGGTGGATTGTCGCCTCATCAGGCGATTCAGGTTGGCCCGGGCTATCAGCTGCCGTTCGCCCGTGAAATCCGGGAGAGGGTGAATATCCCGGTGATTGGGGTGGGCTTAGTGACGGAACCCCAGCAGGCGGAAGATGCGTTAAGCCATGGCGACGCCGATCTCATCGCCATTGCCCGCGCGGCGCTCTACAATCCGCACTGGCCCTGGCAGGCAGCTGCCGCTCTGGGAGCCCATGTGAGCGTTCCGCCACAATATCTTCGCTCGGAACCACATGGTCTCAAAGGCACGCTGCACTCCAATAGCTAATCAACAACAGCAAGTCGGCGGTGCTGATGCGCCGCCGGCAACGGTTATCATCATGACGTTGCTTACAGCGACTGCTGGAATCGAGAAGGTGAAGGGAAATAAGGATGGCGACCATTGCGTACTCGCGGACACGGAAGCGTCCTCTCATGAACGATCGCCATAGATAAAACTTTTAACGCACTCTTATTGCTTAAAAATTTTAGATTCTAAAAGACTTTCTTATACGGTTTGACCGACACTTTCTGATAAACCCCTGCGGCAATATAGGGATCGTCATTGGCCCATGATTGCGCCGCTTCCAGTGATTCAAATTCCGCAATGACCGTTGAGCCGGTAAAGCCCGCCGCGCCGGGTTCATTACTGTCTACGGCAGGCATTGGGCCTGCGGTCAGTAAACGACCTTCATCATGTAATAATTGCAAACGCGCCAGGTGGGCGGGACGTACCGACGTCCGTTTTTCCAGAGAGTCGGCGATATCTTCAGCGTAGATAACGTAAAGCACGGCATGGCTCCTTATCAATAAATTGGCGAATCACGTTAAGTGAAACCGTCGTTGACTGCAATGCAAAGATGCTGACGATCCTCAGAATGCCATGCTCCGGAGGCTTTTTGTCAGAAAACAGGGCAAATTTTGATACAAGCCAACAACCCTAGTTGAATATGATTGCTATTTGCATTTAAAATCGGGACATCATTTTTCAACAGAAACGACTATGAGCGCAATGACCTTTGATTTACCTCGCCGCTTTCCGTGGCCTACGCTACTGTCCGTGGTTATCCACGGCGGTGTTGTCGCGGCGTTGCTCTATACTTCGGTACATCAGGTTATTGAACGGCCTTCGCCATCGCAACCCATTGAGATCACTATGGTAGCCCCGGCAGATCTGGAACCGCCTCAGGCGGCGCAGCCGGTCGTAGAACCCGTTGTTGAACCGGAACCCGAGCCTGAGCCGGAAGCGCTTCCGGAACCGCCAAAAGAGGCGCCGGTGGTTATCCATAAACCGAAGCCTAAACCGAAGCCAAAGCCTAAACCAAAGCCGGAAAAAAAAGTTGAGCAACCGAAGCGGGATGTAAAACCGGCGGAGACGCGCCCGGCCTCGCCGTTTGAAAATGCAAATACGGCGCCAGCGCGTACCGCGCCGAGCACTTCAACCGCTACCGCTAAACCAACCGTCACGGCGCCTTCGGGACCGCGGGCGTTAAGCCGCGGAGAGCCGACCTATCCGGCACGTGCCCAGGCGCTGCGGATTGAAGGAAGCGTACGGGTTAAGTTTGACGTGACAGCGGATGGGCGCGTGGATAACGTGCAGATCCTTTCGGCCCAGCCAGCCAATATGTTTGAACGTGAAGTGAAAAGCGCCTTACGCAAATGGCGCTATGAGCCGGGTAAACCGGGGACCGGTATTACCATGACTATTCAGTTCCGCATGAAAGGCGTTCAAATTAACTAACCCGCAGAAACAAGGCCCCTTACGGGGCCTTTTCCATTAAGACGTCATCAAGCGCTTTTTGCGCCGTCACCAGGTGCTGGCCGCCAAACAGGATAGCCCGATTCAGCAGCGTATAGAGCTGGTAAATAGGCTGCCGCTCGAGAAAACCGGACGGCAGCGGCGAAACGGATTGATAGCCATCGTAGATTTGCGGCGGCTGTTCCGGATGCAGCGGCAGCATCGCCAGATCGCACTCGCGATCGCCCCAGTAGCAGGCCGGGTCGAAAATGTATGGCCCGTCAGGCCCGAGCGCGCAGTTACCGGACCATAAATCGCCGTGGAGCAGCGACGGCTGCGGTTGATGATTGCTCAACCGCTGCTGGACGGTATCGACAAGACTATCGATATCGCCAAAATGCAGACCTTTCTCGGCGGCCAGCTCCAGCTGCCAGCCTATGCGTTGTTCGGCGAAGAACGTAGACCAGCGACGTTGCCAGGCGTTCGGCTGAGGCGTTGTGGAAAGATCGTTGTCAAAATCCAGACCAAACTGCGGTTGGTCGCTCCATTGGTGTAAATGGGCGATTTGCTGGCCTAACAGGAAAGCGCTGTGCGCATCCAGCGGGCGAGGAGGGAGGTATTCCATCACCAGAAAGCTGTAATCCCGGTCGCTGCCTACGGCAAAAACCTGCGGTACGTTCACGGTTTTGCTGCGTGACAGTAGCTCAAGCTGGTCTGCCTCGGCCGTGAAGATGGGTAAAAGCTCACGTTCGTCGCACTTTACGAAGTAATCCCGGCCGCCGAAGCGTAAATGCCAGGCCGCGTGGATCTCGCCGCCGGGTAGTTCGTTGCGCAGTTCGATTTCAGCTGCTTCGGTATGCAAATCGCTTAATAATTTGCCGATCGCTTGCCACATGCCGTCTCTCCCCATGTTTGCCAACTTTTCATAAGGTTAGCGCATAACCCAGGCGCAAAATTCGAACTGACGCACAACTGAACGTTTTCTGTCGCGTCAATCGCACTTATTGAGCTTTTAACCACTCGCTGAATGTGGCAACGGTAACGTCGACGGTTCTTCCCAGCGCAGTTTCGGCTAAACCCGCGCTCAAGGCTTTGACCTCTTCGGCATTCTGCATGGAAAGCAGACCAAAAACGTTGGTTCCCAACTCGTGGGGGTTGCCTTCATCATCGTTTAAAACCAGGGTAAATCCGGCGCGAGTCAGGTGATTACTAAGCTCATTAATTTCCGTTAACGTCTCTTCGTGAAAACGAACCGTGACCACCCAGGCAGTAATTTCGCTACTCATTTTTCACCCCATTGTTATCCATGGCTTTTTTAGCATAGACCATCCTGTTGATTTGGCGACTCCCCCTGTAAAGACAGAGGGAGTGAGGCGTAATCAACCGCGCAGGTAGTCGTAGATTTTTTGCGTATTTTCCAGCGAGCAAAGGCGGGTGCCCTGATTTATCGTTGCCGCGCTACCCGCCGCCACCCCAAAGCGAACCATATCTTCAAGTGAGGCATTTTCCGCCAGCCTTAACGTCATGGCGCCGACCATGCTATCGCCGGCGCCGACGGTGCTCTGGCTTTTCATCGGCGGCGGTACGACCTGGACACTTCCATTCATATCAACACCCAGCGCCCCCTGTGCGCCCAAAGAGACGACAACGCGCTGGACTTTGCCTGACCGAATAAGCTCCTGCGCGGCAAGACGCACATCATCCGGTTGGCTCAGGTCCCGCTGTACCAGCGCGCTGAGCTCTTTCTGGTTCGGCTTAACCAGCTCGATATTGCCGACATCAAGCGCGGCGGCAAGCGCATCGCCGGAACTATCAACAATACAGCGCAGGCCATGCTGCTGAGCGTTTTTGACCAGCTGCGTCAGGTTTTCGACGCTGATGCCCGGCGGCAGGCTTCCGCTAATCACCAGCAACGAGCCTGGAGCAATGGCGAGAACTTTTTGCTCCAGAAGATGAAGCTCTTCTTTGGTTAACGCCGCGCCCGGCATCACGAAACGATACTGTTCGCCGCTGGCATTCACGTGAACGTGAAGATTCTGTCGCGTCCAGTCATGGGTTTCTACCGTATCGACGGGAACATGCTCATCCGTCAGCAGCGCGGTCAGATGTTCACCCGTTGCGCCGCCGACGGGAAAGATAGCGGTGGCGCTGCCGCCAAGAAACGTGATGGCTCGCGCCACGTTAATACCGCCGCCTCCGGGTTCAAATACGGGGGCGCTACAGCGTAGCTTGCCTTCCGGGTAAATTTGCGGGGTTTGCGTGGCGCTGTCGAGCGAGGGGGCTAACGTGAGCGTATAGATTTTGGTCATCCGGTTTCCTCCATAATACGAATTTAGCTGCTCTGATTTTAAGCATGGCACTTAAAGGAGGTGAGGGAAAGCCGCAAGTGATTTTCGCCGGGCATGGCTTTTATCTTTATGAAATAAAAATTGTTTTAAGAAGGGTCTTATACAAAAAACGAAAGAGTAATTGATTGCTAAGTTAATCGTGCTTTTTTATAATTTACTCCCTTTCCTGGAGCGGCAATCTGCGATCCTCGCGAAAGTTTCCGGGACCCTCCTGGTCTCCTTATAGGTTGTACGGACTTAAAATTAAATGAAGCTTTTGAAGACAGTACCCGCAGCGGCAATGCTGGCGGGGGGGCTCTTTGCGTCTGCATGCGCAATGGCCGATGATTCCGTTTTTACTGTCATGGATGACCCTTCTTCTGCCAAAAAACCTTTCGAAGGAACTGTTAACGCCGGCTATCTGGCGCAGTCTGGCAATACGAAAAGTTCCTCAATGACCGCAGACTCCACGTTGACCTGGTATGGCAATACGACCGCATGGTCGCTGTGGGGAAATGCCAGCAATACATCGTCAAACGATCAGCGCTCTTCGGAAAAGTACGCGTTGGGTGGACGTAGCCGTTATAACCTGACCGATCAGAACTATATCTTTGGCCAGGCCAGCTGGCTGACCGATCGTTACAATGGCTATCAGCAGCGTGATGTGTTCACCGCGGGTTATGGTCGGCAGATCATGAATGGTCCGGTACACAGCCTGCGTTTCGAATTCGGTCCCGGCGTGCGTTACGACGAGTATACCGATGGAGATAACGATACCCAGCCTCTGGGCTACGCTTCCGGCACTTATGCCTGGCAGATGACCGATAACGCCCGATTTACCCAAGGCGTTTCGGTATTCGGCGCTGAAGATACGACGCTGAACTCGGAAAGTGCATTGAATGTGGCGATCAATGCGCATTTTGCGCTCAAAGTGGCCTATAACCTGACGTGGAACTCGGAACCGCCATCCTCGGCGCCGGAACACACCGATCGTCGTACAACGCTATCGCTCGGATATAAAATGTAATATTTTCAGGCCGGATATTCCGGCCTGTTTGTTTTAAATTTGGCATAAAGTGGCATTATTATTTTTGGTCTCTTGTTTTGTTTTTTATAAAAAGAATCGGCCTTCATAATTTCCTCATAATTGTCTTTTTGCTGACAAATATGCAGTTAATTTGACACGAAAAGATAAATATTGGGTCGGACAAAAATGTGATCTGGATCTATACTGTGGAACACAGGCGGAGATAACGATTCCGTTCTATTACCTGAAACAAATAAGAGAATGACTATCATGAGAAATAGCAAAATCGCACTCGCGGCCGTGATGCTGTGCACGCTGTCTTTTGGCGCATTTGCCGCCGCTCCCGCACCGCAGCCGGGTAATAACGATCATACGCAAGTTGGCATTGCTAAAGCCACCGATGTCGAAGCGGGTTCCAACATTGCGCCGGGTTCACAATCAACCGGGCAGTCAATGAACGATGCTTTTGATGTTCATAAACTTGTTGCCGGGGAATGGTCCTGATATTTTATCACTGTTTAACATCCCCCTTTAATTATTTCGTGAAGCAGCAAACCGGGTAATGTTGTACCGGTTTTGCTTTGCGCATTTGCGGTTAAACATTCACTATTTATGTGAAATCATAAATATCCTTTATGGATCATCCCGTCCTGCTTTGCGCATCTTGTTGCGAAAGAATTACGCTGCGTTAGTCGCGCCCCCCTTTTTTTCCCATCAACAATAACCATTTAGTCTCATGTGACTTTAATCACGCAGTAATGATGTGTAAACTAACCGTCGGTGTTATCAACAGGCGGCTGCAGGTGGGTACGCGTCGGTGAACGAGCGTGCACATATTTTCGCAGAGTGAAGCGGGAACTGAGCCGGAACATGTTGATAATTATGATTATATTGTTTTGTATGTGCTCTTTCGTGTGGGGCACCACTGCAAATAAGGACATGAAATGCCTGTAATTACGCTTCCTGATGGCAGCCAACGCCATTTTGATCATGCTGTGAGCCCGATGGACGTCGCTTTGGATATTGGCCCCGGTCTGGCGAAAGCCACCATTGCGGGTCGTGTCAACGGCGAGCTGGTCGACGCCTGTGACTTAATTGAAAACGACGCGACGCTCTCTATCATCACCGCGAAAGATGAAGATGGTCTTGAGATTATTCGTCACTCCTGTGCGCACCTTTTAGGGCACGCAATTAAACAGCTGTGGCCAAATACCAAAATGGCGATCGGCCCGGTTGTCGACAATGGTTTTTACTATGATGTCGATCTGGACCATACCCTGACCCAGGAAGATATCGACGCGCTCGAAAAGCGTATGCACGAGCTCGCCGAGAAAAACTACGACGTCATTAAGAAGAAAGTCAGCTGGCACGAAGCGCGTGAAACCTTCGTGAAGCGCGGCGAGAGCTATAAAGTCTCCATTCTTGATGAAAACATTGCTCATGATGACAAACCCGGTTTGTATCATCATGAAGAATATGTCGATATGTGCCGTGGACCGCATGTGCCGAATATGCGTTTCTGTCATCACTTCAAACTGATGAAGACCGCTGGCGCCTACTGGCGCGGCGATAGCAACAATAAAATGCTGCAGCGCATCTACGGGACCGCATGGGCAGATAAAAAAGCCTTAAATGCCTATCTGCAGCGTCTGGAAGAAGCCGCTAAGCGCGATCACCGTAAAATCGGCAAGCAGCTCGACCTGTATCATATGCAGGAAGAGGCGCCGGGTATGGTATTCTGGCATAACGATGGCTGGACTATCTTCCGCGAACTGGAAACTTTTGTGCGTTCTAAGCTGAAAGAGTACCAGTATCAGGAAGTTAAAGGTCCGTTTATGATGGACCGTGTGCTGTGGGAAAAAACCGGCCACTGGGACAACTATAAAGATGCGATGTTCACCACGTCTTCCGAGAACCGTGAATACTGCATCAAGCCGATGAACTGCCCGGGTCACGTACAGATCTTCAACCAGGGTCTGAAATCCTACCGCGATCTGCCGTTACGTATGGCTGAATTCGGTAGCTGCCATCGTAACGAACCGTCAGGCGCGCTGCATGGCCTGATGCGCGTACGTGGCTTTACTCAGGACGACGCCCATATCTTCTGTACTGAAGATCAGGTTCGCGATGAAGTGAACGCCTGTATTCGTATGGTCTACGATATGTACAGCACCTTTGGCTTCGAGAAAATCGTCGTCAAACTGTCGACTCGCCCGGAAAAACGCATCGGTAGCGATGAGACCTGGGATCGTGCTGAAGCGGATCTGGCCGTTGCGCTGGAAGAGAACAACATCCCGTTTGAGTATCAGCTGGGTGAAGGCGCATTCTACGGTCCGAAAATTGAATTTACCCTGTATGACTGCCTCGATCGTGCATGGCAGTGCGGTACTGTACAGCTGGACTTCTCCCTGCCGCAGCGTTTAAGCGCCTCTTATGTGGGTGAAAATAACGAACGACAGGTTCCGGTAATGATTCACCGCGCAATTCTTGGTTCGCTGGAGCGCTTCATCGGCATCCTGACCGAAGAGTTTGCGGGCTTCTTCCCAAGCTGGCTTGCGCCGGTGCAGGTTGTGGTCATGAATATTACTGATTCTCAGGCTGAATACGTTAACGAATTGACGCGTAAACTACAAAATGCGGGCATTCGCGTAAAAGCAGACTTGAGAAATGAGAAGATAGGCTTTAAAATCCGCGAGCACACTTTACGTCGTGTCCCTTACATGTTGGTCTGTGGCGACAAAGAGGTAGAAGCCGGCAAAGTCGCCGTGCGTACCCGTCGTGGCAAAGACTTGGGCAGCCTGGACGTAAATGAAGTTATCGAGAAGCTGCAACAAGAGATTCGCAGCCGCAGTCTAAAACAACTGGAGGAATAAGGTATTAAAGGCGGAAAACGAGTTCAAACGGCACGTCCGAATCGTATTAATGGCGAGATTCGCGCCCTGGAAGTTCGCTTAACTGGTCTGGAAGGCGAAGCTTTGGGTATTGTGAGTCTGAGAGAAGCAATCGAAAAAGCTGAAGAAGCTGGAGTAGATTTAGTTGAAATCAGCCCTAACGCCGAACCGCCAGTTTGTCGTATCATGGACTACGGCAAGTTCCTTTATGAAAAGAGCAAGTCTTCTAAGGAACAGAAGAAAAAGCAAAAAGTTATCCAGGTTAAGGAAATTAAGTTCCGTCCTGGCACCGACGATGGCGATTATCAGGTAAAACTCCGCAGCCTGATTCGCTTTCTGGAAGATGGCGATAAGGCCAAGATCACGCTGCGTTTTCGCGGCCGTGAGATGGCCCACCAACAGATCGGTATGGAAGTGCTTACCCGCGTCCGTGACGATCTGAGTGAACTGGCAGTAGTCGAATCCTTCCCAACGAAGATCGAAGGCCGCCAGATGATCATGGTGCTCGCTCCTAAGAAGAAACAGTAAGGCCTTCAAGTAGCAATGTCTGTGGAGCCTGCGGGTTCCACAGCCGTTGTTCGCCTATGTTTCGTTTATTAACAATGCGAAGTGGAAGTTATTAAAATGCCAAAAATTAAGACCGTACGCGGTGCTGCTAAGCGCTTCAAAAAAACCGGTAAAGGTGGTTTTAAGCACAAGCACGCTAACCTGCGTCACATTCTGACCAAAAAAGCTACCAAGCGTAAACGTCACCTGCGTCCGAAAGCCATGGTTTCCAAAGGCGATCTGGGCCTGGTCATCGCGTGCCTGCCGTACGCATAAGTCGTTAACCCTTTTAACTTTTTAATTAGAATAGATACAGGAGAGCATATATGGCTCGCGTAAAACGTGGTGTAGTTGCCCGTGCACGTCACAAGAAAATTTTGAAACAAGCTAAAGGCTACTACGGTGCGCGTTCTCGCGTATACCGCGTTGCCTTCCAGGCTGTTATCAAAGCTGGTCAGTACGCTTATCGTGACCGTCGTCAGAAAAAGCGTCAGTTCCGTCAACTGTGGATTGCGCGTATCAACGCAGCAGCACGTCAGAACGGTATTTCTTACAGCAAATTCATCAACGGCCTGAAAAAAGCCTCTGTTGAAATCGACCGTAAGATCCTGGCTGACATCGCAGTATTCGACAAATTAGCGTTCACCGCGCTGGTCGAAAAAGCGAAAGCAGCTCTGGCATAAGCCAGTTGAAAGAGGGAGCTTGTCTCCCTCTTTTCGTTTCAAGACTATCAATACATTGACTTTTATTCGCGTAAGCTTTTCAATATCGTTCTTACGTTTTTACCAGACAAGGTAATGCAAGCATGAATGCTGCTATTTTCCGCTTCTTTTTTTACTTTAGCACCTGAACTCAGGAGGCTAGCGCGTGAAAGAAGAAACGGAAAACAGCGCCAAAAAGCCTCCCACTGTGGAGGCTTTTTTTGTATCTGAACTGGCTTGTTCTATTTCAAGCCCCAGACGAGTGGCTGGCCCTGGTCATTCTGACAACGGGCGGATTGCCCGCCGTCTGCGGCTCGAAATAGTGAGAGCAAAATAATAACCATAACCGGTGTCTGCACCGACATAATGAGGAAAACCATGTCACATCTCGCAGAGCTGGTTGCCAGTGCGAAGGCAGCCATTAACGAGGCATCAGATGTTGCTGCGCTGGACAACGTCCGCGTGGAATACCTGGGTAAAAAAGGTCTCCTGACCCTTCAGATGACGACCCTGCGTGAGCTGCCTGCTGAAGAGCGTCCGGCAGCAGGTGCGGTTATCAACGAAGCGAAAGAGCAGGTCCAGCAGGCGCTTAACGCGCGCAAGTCAGCGCTCGAAAGCGCAGCGCTCAACGCGCGTCTGGCCTCGGAAACCATTGATGTCTCTCTGCCGGGGCGTCGTATCGAGAACGGTGGCCTGCATCCGGTGACCCGTACCATCGATCGTATTGAAAGTTTCTTCGGTGAGCTCGGTTTTACCGTCGCGACTGGCCCGGAGATCGAAGATGATTATCACAACTTCGATGCGCTGAATATTCCAGGCCACCACCCGGCACGCGCTGACCACGACACTTTCTGGTTTGATGCCACGCGCCTGCTGCGCACGCAAACATCAGGCGTACAGATCCGCACCATGGCTAATCAGCAGCCGCCAATCCGTATTATTGCCCCCGGCCGCGTGTATCGTAACGACTATGATCAGACGCATACCCCGATGTTCCATCAGATGGAAGGTCTGATCGTTGACACTAACATCAGCTTCACCAACCTGAAGGGAACGCTGCACGATTTCCTGCGTAACTTCTTTGAAGAAGACCTGCAGATTCGTTTTCGTCCGTCCTATTTCCCGTTCACTGAGCCGTCTGCAGAAGTTGACGTGATGGGTAAAAACGGTAAATGGCTGGAAGTGCTCGGCTGCGGTATGGTGCATCCAAACGTGCTGCGTAACGTGGGCATCGATCCGGAAATCTATTCCGGCTTTGCCTTCGGCATGGGTATGGAGCGCCTGACCATGCTGCGCTATGGCGTGACCGACTTACGCGCGTTCTTCGAAAACGATCTGCGTTTCCTCAAACAGTTTAAATAAGGGCAGGACAGAACAATGAAATTCAGTGAACTGTGGTTACGCGAGTGGGTTAACCCGGCCATCGATAGCGAAGCGCTGTCGGATCAGATAACGATGGCCGGCCTTGAGGTTGACGGCGTAGAGCCGGTGGCGGGCAGCTTTAACGGCGTTGTCGTTGGCGAAGTGGTTGAGTGCGCTCAGCACCCGAATGCCGATAAACTGCGCGTCACAAAAATTAACGTCGGCGGAGAACGTCTGCTGGACATCGTCTGCGGCGCGCCAAACTGCCGTCAGGGCCTGAAGGTTGCTGTTGCTACCATCGGCGCCGTTCTGCCGGGCGATTTTAAAATTAAAGCGGCAAAGCTGCGCGGCGAACCGTCGGAAGGCATGCTGTGCTCCTTCTCCGAACTGGGAATTTCCGACGATCACAGCGGTATTATCGAACTGCCTGCCGACGCGCCGCTGGGTACCGATATTCGTGAATACCTGAAGCTTGACGATAACACTATCGAAATCAGCGTCACGCCAAACCGTGCCGACTGCCTGGGAATTATCGGCGTGGCCCGCGATGTTGCCGTGCTCAACAAGGCGCCTTTGAATGTCCCGGAAATGGCTCCGGTTGCCGCCACCATCGACGATGTTCTGCCAATCCAGGTTGACGCGCCGGAAGCGTGTCCTCGCTATCTGGGGCGTGTGGTAAAAGGCATCAATGTCAAAGCGCCGACGCCGCTATGGATGAAAGAGAAGCTGCGCCGCTGCGGTATTCGCTCCATCGATGCCGTGGTTGACGTGACCAACTACGTTCTGCTTGAGCTCGGTCAACCGATGCACGCATTCGATAAAGACCGCATTGAAGGCGGAATCATCGTACGTATGGCGCATGAAGGTGAAACGCTGGTTCTGCTCGACGGCTCCGAGGCGAAGCTGGATAGCGATACTCTGGTTATCGCTGACCACCAGAAAGCCCTCGCCATGGGCGGTATTTTTGGCGGCGAGCACTCCGGCGTAAACGATGAAACGCAAAACGTTCTGCTGGAATGCGCGTTCTTTAGTCCGCTATCCATTACCGGCCGCGCCCGCCGCCATGGCCTGCATACCGACGCTTCGCACCGCTACGAGCGCGGCGTGGACTCCGCGTTGCAGTATCAGGCAATGGAGCGTGCTACCCGCCTGCTGATGGATATTTGCGGCGGTGAAGCGGGTCCGATTATTGACGTTACCAATGAAGCGACTCTGCCGAAGCCTGCGACCATCCGTCTGCGCCGCAGCAAACTGGATCGTCTGATTGGCCATCACATTGAAGATACGCAGGTTAGCGACATTCTGCGTCGTCTGGGCTGTGAAGTTACCGAAGGACAGGATGAGTGGCATGCCGTGGCGCCGAGCTGGCGTTTCGACATGGAGATCGAAGAAGACCTGGTCGAAGAGGTTGCCCGCGTCTATGGCTATAACAATATTCCTGATGAACCGGTACAAGCGGGCCTGATTATGGGCACCCACCGCGAAGCGGATCTGTCGCTTAAGCGCGTAAAAACGTTGCTTAATGACAAAGGCTACCAGGAAGTGATTACCTATAGCTTTGTCGATCCGAAAGTACAGCAGTGGATCCACGCCGGCGAGGAAGCGCTGATTCTGCCGAGCCCGATCTCCAGCGAAATGTCGGCGATGCGCCTCTCCTTGTGGACCGGTCTGTTAGCAACGGTGGTCTACAACCAGAATCGTCAGCAGAACCGCGTACGCATCTTTGAGAGCGGTTTACGCTTTGTGCCTGATACCCAGGCTCCGCTGGGTATTCGTCAGGATCTGATGCTGGCTGGCGTTATCTGCGGCAACCGCTATGAAGAACACTGGAACCTGGCAAAAGAGACCGTCGATTTCTATGATGTAAAAGGCGATCTTGAGTCTGTACTCGACCTGACCGGTAAGCTGTCCGACATCGAATTCCGTATCGAAGCTAATAATGCGCTTCATCCGGGCCAGTCGGCAGCGATTTATCTGAAAGGTGAACGTATTGGTTTTATTGGGGTTGTTCATCCCGAGCTGGAACGTAAACTGGATCTGAACGGTCGCACTCTGGTATTTGAACTGGAGTGGAACAAGCTTGCAGACCGCGTGGTGCCTCAGGCGCGTGAAGTTTCTCGCTTCCCGGCGAACCGTCGCGACATCGCCGTCGTTGTGGCAGAAAACGTTCCCGCTGCCGATGTTTTAGCCGAGTGTAAGAAAGTTGGCGTAAATCAGGTAGTTGGCGTAAACTTATTTGACGTGTACCGCGGCAAGGGCGTAGCGGAAGGTTTCAAGAGCCTCGCTATCAGCCTTATCCTCCAGGATACCAGCCGTACACTCGAAGAAGAGGAGATTGCCGCTACCGTCGCCAAATGTGTAGAGGCATTGAAAGAGCGATTCCAGGCATCATTGAGGGATTGAACCTATGGCGCTTACAAAAGCTGAAATGTCAGAATATCTGTTTGATAAGCTTGGGCTTAGCAAGCGGGATGCCAAAGAGCTGGTAGAGTTGTTTTTCGAAGAGGTCCGTCGCGCTCTGGAAAACGGGGAGCAGGTAAAGCTCTCCGGGTTCGGCAACTTCGATTTGCGTGATAAAAACCAACGCCCGGGCCGTAACCCGAAAACGGGAGAGGATATCCCTATTACAGCCCGGCGAGTGGTGACTTTCAGACCTGGCCAGAAGCTAAAAAGCCGCGTCGAAAATGCGTCACCCAGAGACAAATAATCTGAACTAACTAAAAAGGCCGCGATGCGGCCTTTTTTCTTTTCTTCGCCGAATACCGTAAAATCAATCACATCCTTTTCCCCGATGCAGAAATCTATGCTGACCTTTGCTCAAATTCAACGGCGCCGCAGCCGGCGCTGGCTTGCCGTATTAACCTTGCTGCTGCTGGCTACGTCGACCATTAGCCTGTGCGCGGGCGACCAGTGGATTGGCCCCGGCGAATGGTTTAGCGCCAAAGGTGAGCTGTTTATCTGGCAGATACGTCTGCCGCGCACCCTGGCCGTTCTGCTGGTGGGCGCCGCGCTGGCGCTTTCCGGGGCGATTATGCAGGCGCTGTTTGAAAACCCGCTGGCGGAGCCCGGCCTGCTGGGGGTCTCAAACGGCGCTGGAGTCGGCCTGATTGCTGCCGTATTGCTGGGAAAAGGGCTGCTTCCTGGTTGGGCGCTGGGGCTGTGTGCAATCGCGGGCGCGCTGGTCATAACCTTTATTTTGCTACGTTTTGCCCGGCGACATCTGTCTACCAGCCGTCTGCTGCTGGCGGGTGTGGCGCTCGGTATTATTTGTAGCGCGCTGATGACCTGGGCAGTCTATTTCTCTACCTCTTTCGATCTCCGCCAACTGATGTACTGGATGATGGGCGGATTTGGCGGCGTAGACTGGCAGCAGCTGTGGTTGATGCTGGCGCTGCTGCCGGTACTGGCCTGGGGATGCCTGCAATCGCAGCCGCTTAATTTGCTCGCGCTGGGGGAGGTTTCAGCGCGTCAACTGGGGCTTCCGCTGTGGTTATGGCGAAAGGTGCTGGTGGTCGCGACCGGTTGGCTGGTGGGCGTCAGCGTGGCGCTGGCCGGAGCGATTGGCTTTATCGGTCTGGTTATCCCGCATATTCTGCGTTTATGTGGTTTGAGCGATCACCGCGTACTGCTTCCGGCTTGTCTGCTGGCGGGCGCCAGCGCGCTGCTGGGGGCGGATATCGTCGCGCGGCTGGCGCTATCCGCGGCGGAGCTGCCTATTGGCGTAGTGACCGCCACCCTGGGGGCGCCGGTGTTTATCTGGTTATTGCTTAAATCAGGCCGCCCGCATTAACGGGCGGCCATACAGACAGGGGCTGGCTTGTTGCCGCCTCTGTATGCGGCCGATCCATTACCAGCCCTTAATCGCATCGCCTTTATAGACTTCCGCTGCCTTGTCGGCAACGGCTTGCGTCTGGAAGGCCTCTTTCAGTTCCTGAACTTTTTTACTGTCTTTATTATCTTCGCGCGCAACAATGGCGTTGACGTACGGAGAATCGGGCCCCTCCATAAATAACCCGTCGCGAGCGGCGGACAGACCAGCCTGCGCGGAGAAATTGGTATTAATAATCGACAGGGCGACGTTCGGATCGTCAAGCGTACGGGTCAGCTGCGGCGTGTCGACTTCCACAATCTTCAGCTGCTTAGGATTATCAATAATATCCAGCGTCGTCGGCAGGTAGCCTGTCCCGTCTTTCAGCTTGATTAAGCCCTGCGCCTGTAGCAACAGCAAACTGCGGCCCAGGGTGGTGGTTTCGTTAGAAATGGAGATCGTCGCGCCGTCAGGCAGTTCGCTAATGTTTTTGATTTTCTTCGAGTAAGCGGCGATCGGGAAGACGAAGGTTTTACCGACAATCGCAAACTTATAGCCGCGTTCTTTTGATTGCGCTTCAAGGTAAGGCAGCGTCTGGAAGGCGTTAGCATCAACGTCTTTATTGTTTAACGCTTCGTTCGGCAGGACGTAATCATTAAAAGAGATGACCTCCACGTCGAGGTTGTATTTCTCTTTAGCCACCTGTTCTACGACTTTCCAGATAGCCTCATCCGGCCCGGTATTGATCGCGACTTTAACTTTATTATCTTCATCCGGCGAGCAGGCCGATAACAGCGCGACGGAGGCCGCAATTAACACGGTGCTAAACATCTTTTTCATCAACAAAACTCTCTCAAATTAACAATTAACGAAATGCTATTACATCCATTCACCACTGTACACTGAATTGCTCTGTACCGGTGTTGAGATGAATTCATGTTGCGCGGCCTGTTACATCAAGAGACACTCCAGGGCGATTCCAGGTAGAATGCCCTGGTCTGAATCCGCTACAGTAGATAGAGATCACCTGAAGCAGTCACCGGTTTTATTCACTGAGGGAAGGCTATGCAACACGATATTCTTAATACTGAAGTCACCACTATCGATGGTGAGAAAACAACGCTTGCTCCGTGGGCAGGCAAAGTGCTGTTGATCGTTAACGTTGCGTCAAAATGCGGCCTGACGCCGCAGTATGAGCAACTGGAAGCGCTGCAAAAGGATTTAGAAAGCGAAGGTTTCAGCGTGCTGGGCTTTCCCTGCAACCAGTTTTTGGGGCAAGAGCCGGGCAGCGAAGAGGAGATTAAAACGTTCTGCAGTACAACTTACGGCGTGACCTTCCCGATGTTCAGCAAAATTGACGTCAACGGCGAACATCGCGCGCCGTTGTATCAAAAGCTGATTGCGGCGGCGCCTCAGGCCGTTGCTCCAGCAGGCAGCGGTTTCTATGAACGCATGGCCAGTAAAGGCCGCGCGCCGCTGTATGTCGACGACATTCTGTGGAACTTTGAAAAATTCCTGATTGGACGCGACGGCCAGGTTATCGGTCGTTTCTCTCCGGATATGACGCCGGATGACCCGCAGCTGGTGGCCGCTATTAAAGGAGCATTAGCGAAATAATGCCGTTTTTGATGCAGCTAAAGGATGTCGAAGAGCCAGGACGGCTGGCGCCGTTTTCAGCCGATATCAGACCGGGAGAGATTATTCATCTGGTGGGGCCAAACGGGGCGGGGAAAAGCACATTGCTGGCACGTATGGCGGGGCTCTCTACCGGCCCGGGGCAGGTAAGACTGAATGAACGTCTTCTGAATGACTGGCCAGCGCAGGAGCTGGCGCGTCATCGCGCCTACTTAAGCCAGCACCAGATGCCGCCTTTCGCCATGCCGGTCTGGCATTACCTGTCGCTGCATCTGCAGAACGAGGCGCAAAACGGACTCCTGACGGCCATTGCGCAGAAGCTGGGCTTAGGCGATAAGCTTGGACGTCAGGTGAATCACATCTCCGGTGGGGAGTGGCAGCGCGTGCGCCTGGCGGCGGTGATACTGCAGATTCATCGTCAGGCTAACGCGTCCGGTCAACTGCTACTGCTGGATGAACCGATGAACAGCCTGGACGTGGCGCAGCAGGCCGCGCTCGATCGACTGCTTAGCGAACTCTGCGCATCAGGCATTGCCATCGTCATGAGCAGCCACGATCTTAATCATACTCTCCGGCACGCCCACAGCTGCTGGCTTATCTGTCAGGGGCAAACTATCGCCTGCGGCAGCACCGCGGAAGTGTTAAGCGAGGAGAATTTAACCGCTGCCTATGCCATGGAGTTTCAGCGGGTTGAGGTGGCGGGTCATCTTATGCTCGTTGCGTCACAGTAGCACGCAGTCAGCTTGCCAGCGAATTGATAAACAAGGTAAATTGTTCCGATAACCGGATAGGGAACAGAGGATTCGTCTGAGATGCGTTTCTGGCTCGTTTTGTGCGTTGCGTTATTTCTCGCGGGTTGTAGCAGTCACCGTGCACCGCCGCCAAATCCGCGGCTGGCTGATTCGATTACCGTCGTTGCCAACCTGAATGAGCAGTTAAGGAACTGGCGGGGAGCGCCGTATCGCTACGGCGGTATGTCGCCGCGCGGCGTTGATTGCTCGGGGTTCGTGCTGATGACGTTTCGCGATAAATTTGCGTTACAGCTGCCGCGCGAAACCCGCGAACAGGCGGAAATCGGCACTAAAATCGATAAGAGCGAACTGCTGCCCGGGGATCTGGTCTTCTTCAAAACCGGATCCGGCGAGAGCGGTCTGCACGTCGGTATTTACGACACGGATAACCAGTTTATTCACGCTTCCACCAGCCAGGGCGTCACGCGTTCATCGCTGGATAATGTCTACTGGCATAAAAATTTCTGGCAGGCGCGCAGGATCTAACGTTAGCTAATGAGCAGGGAGCCCCTGTCTCCCTGCTCATCATGGCAAAGCGGCTGAGAGATAGCGCTCCATGCTTGCCGATTCAGCTATCCCCCCCAAATTAGACCAGCCGATCCGCGTCTCTTCCCGGTACGCACCGGGCGATGGCAGAAGCGTGCCAAATTCTCGTGCAGCTTATTATTGCAATAACCCCGCACTCGCCCCGTGTTAATAATTTGTTGAAGGCACTACACTGAAGGCAGGAGGAAACATGACCCTGTCTTTTACTACCCACTGGCGTGATGAACTGCCGGATTTTTACACTGCATTAGCCCCCACGCCGCTGGAGAACGCGCGCCTTGTCTGGCATAACGCGCCGCTGGCGCAAGAGCTGGGCATTCCCGAGTCGTTGTTTAACCTGGACAAGGGCGCTGGCGTATGGGGCGGCGAAGCGCTGCTGCCGGGGATGTCGCCGCTGGCGCAGGTCTACAGCGGCCACCAGTTCGGCTCGTGGGCCGGACAGCTCGGCGACGGGCGCGGTATTCTGCTCGGCGAACAGCAGTTGGCCGATGGCCGCCGCGTTGACTGGCACCTGAAGGGCGCCGGGCTGACACCCTATTCGCGCATGGGAGACGGGCGGGCGGTGCTGCGCTCAACGATCCGCGAAGGCCTGGCCTCGGAAGCGATGCATGCGCTGGGCATTCCCACCACCCGCGCTCTGGCAATGGTCGCCAGCGATACGCCGGTGTACCGCGAAACCGTCGAGCAAGGGGCAATGCTGATGCGCCTGGCGGAAAGCCACGTGCGTTTTGGCCATTTTGAGCACTTTTACTATCGCCGCGAGCCGCAAAAAGTGCAGCTGCTGGCGGATTATGTGATTCGCCACCACTGGCCTCATCTGCAAAATGAAGCGGATAAATACATTGTGTGGTTCAGGGATGTTGTCACCCGAACCGCGGAGATGATTGCCAGCTGGCAAACGGTCGGCTTCGCCCACGGGGTGATGAATACCGATAATATGTCGATCCTCGGACTGACGATGGATTACGGCCCGTACGGCTTCCTTGATGATTTTCAGCCTGGCTTTATCTGCAATCATTCCGACTATCAGGGGCGCTATAGCTTTGATCATCAGCCGGCGGTAGGACTATGGAATCTGCAGCGTCTGGCGCAAGCGCTCTCGCCGTTTATCAGCGCGGAAGCGCTGAACGGCGCGCTGGATGACTACCAGCACGCGCTGCTGACGGCATATGGCCGGCGTATGCGCGACAAGCTGGGATTATTGACCCAGCAAAAAGGGGATAACGAGCTGCTGGACGGCCTGTTTTCTCTGATGGAGCGCGAGGGCAGCGACTATACGCGGACCTTCCGGATGCTAAGCCTTAGCGAGCAGGAGAGCGCCGCCACGCCGCTGCGCGACGAATTTATTGATCGTGAGAGGTTCGATAGCTGGTTTGCCGCTTATCGCGCGCGCCTGCGCGATGAACAGATTGACGATGCGCAAAGGCAGGCGCAAATGCGCAGCGTGAATCCGGCTATCGTGCTGCGCAACTGGCTGGCTCAACGAGCCATTGAGCAGGCAGAGCAGGGGGATATGCGTGAACTGGAACGTCTGCATAGCGCACTTTCTCAGCCCTTTGTCGATCGCACGGATGAGTATAGCCAGCGTCCCCCGGACTGGGGAAAGCGCCTTGAAGTGAGCTGCTCGAGCTAATCACCATTCTCCCTGCCTCTTCCGGCGGGGAGCATTATTTGGTCAGGATCAGCTTGCCCGAATGAGTCTGACGCAGCAGATAGCGCTGACCGCCATGTTCAATCACTACCCGTCCTTCGCTGCCTAATAATGTCCGGCTGCTTATCTCTTTGTCCGTCGGAACGGGATACGGGGCATTGTCTTTTGTTTTTTCTGCTGTGGCAGTGTTATCCATACGCGTCATAGCACTAAAAATAAAAATCAAGGCAACAATGATAATCATTATCAATAATGTTGTTTTTGACGGCAAGCTTTATTTAACGCTTTAACAGATTTAGCAGGTATCCGGCCGGACATTGGCGAGAAAAATCTCCCCGCCGCGATCGCGACGGGGAAGGGGACTAGAGGCGGGTGGCGGTTGCGGCGGCTAATTCATCCAGCAGCCGTTCGCTGTCTTCCCAACTCAAGCAGGGATCGGTAATCGATTGTCCCCAGGTCAGCGGCTGGCCGGCAACGACCTTTTGCGTACCTTCCTTAAGGAAGCTTTCGGCCATGATCCCGGCGATTGCGTTCGAGCCCGAGCGGATCTGCTGACATATATCGGCGCAAACTTCCAGCTGACGGCGATGCTGTTTCTGGCAATTACCGTGGCTAAAATCCACCACCAGTTGTTCCGGCAGGTCGAACTCTGCCAGCGCTTCTCCGGCGGCGGCGATGTCGGCAGCGTGGTAATTCGGTTTTTTACCACCGCGCATAATAATATGGCCGTACGGATTCCCGCTGGTCTGATAGATGGTCATCTGGCCCTGCTTATCCGGCGACAGGAACATATGGCTGGCGCGGGAAGCGCGGATGGCATCAACGGCGATACGGGTATTACCATCGGTACCGTTTTTAAAGCCCACCGGGCATGAGAGCGCAGAGGCCATTTCGCGATGGATTTGGCTCTCGGTTGTACGCGCGCCGATAGCGCCCCAGCTAATCAAATCGGCAATAAACTGTCCGGTCACCATATCGAGAAACTCGGTAGCGGTGGGGACGCCGAGCTCGTTCACCTGCAGCAGCAGGCTACGCGCCAGTTCAAGGCCGTGATTCACCCGGTAGCTGCCGTTCAGGTCGGGGTCGGAGATCAGCCCCTTCCAGCCAACCACCGTACGGGGCTTCTCAAAATAGGTGCGCATCACGATTTCCAGCTGCGGCTGATAGCGTTCGCGCATACCCTGCAGTCTGCGCGCATACTCCATCGCCGCATCAGTATCGTGAATGGAACAGGGACCGATCACTACCAGCAGGCGGCGATCTTCACCGTTGAGAATTTTTTCGATTCGGCGGCGCGAAGCAGAAACGTGGGCGGCAACATCGGGGGACACGGGGTGCCGTTGCGCCAGTTCCGCGGGCGTTACCAGGCTTTCAATGCGCGCGGTACGCAATTCGTCTGTTTTATTCATTGGGGTCTCAAAAATCTGTTTCTTCCGCGGCGAAAATGCCGGGAAGTGATGCGCATCACGATAAACCAATCCCTGCTTATTGCAAGAGCAGGGCATGATCCTGTATAGGCCACGGGTGATAGCATAAACAAATTTTTGATATCGTACTAGTGTGTTAGTACATTCTGCGGCTTAGCCCCATAATATCCATGATTTTGGTGGCGATCTCTTCAACGGAGTAATTGGTACTGTTCAGGCAAGGGATTTTATTTTTGCGATACAGCGCTTCAACTTCGGTGACTTCCATCCGGCACTGGCGCATAGAAGCATAGCGGCTGTTTTCCCGTCTCTCTTCGCGGATGGCCGCCAGCCGCTCCGGATTGATAGTTAAGCCGAATAGTTTGTGCTGGAGCGGCTTAAGCGATGCCGGCAGAATCAGATTGTCCATATCATCGGCGATAAACGGGTAGTTGGCGGCGCGGATACCGTACTGCATCGCCAGGTACAGGCTGGTAGGCGTTTTCCCGCAGCGCGAAACGCCGAGGAGGATCACCTGGGCCTGATCGAGGTTGCGCAGCGAAATCCCGTCATCATGAGCAAGGGTGTAGTCGATAGCGGCGATACGCGCGTCGTATTTGTTCAGATTACCCGGGGTCAGGCCGTGGGTGCGGTGAGCGATTGGCGTCGGGTCCAGGCGTAGCTCCTGCTGCAGGGGGGCCACCAGCGCCTGAACAATATCCTGACAAAAGCCTTCGCTTTGCACGATGATATCGCGGATCTCCGGCAGCACGATGGAATAGAACACCAGCGGTCGAATACCGGTCTGCTGGAAGATGGCGTCAATTTGTTCCTTCACGGCGCGCGCACGGCTGATATTTTCGACAAACGGCAGGGTTACGCTGCTGGTGGCTACCGGGAATTGCGACATGACCGCATGACCCAGAACTTCCGCCGTAATTGCGGTACCGTCGGAAATATAAAATACGTGGCGATCTACAGCACTTTCCATTTTGACCATCCGGTATAAAGAGTTTAATTAGCTGAAAGCAGATATTAAATTTAAGCATATCACTCCAGGCTTTGTCTCAAATTTAAAAAGTGAAACGCTATTTTTATTTTTAATGAAAAGGTTGGTTCATTTTTCGCAACTGCGTATCTTTTGTATCAAATTTCATCAGATTTTAGAAGAATCATTGGCTTAGCTATATCCGGAAAAGAATCCTAAAAACGAAAAAATAATTTGCTTGAACGATTCACCGTTTTTTTCAACGGCATAATTATGTCAGGATAAATCCCGTAGTCGATCGTGAATTATTTATCACTGGTATTAAATCACAAAAGGATTGTCTCGATGTCCAACAATGGCTCGTCACCGCTGGTGCTTTGGTATAACCAACTCGGCATGAATGATGTAGACAGGGTTGGGGGCAAAAATGCCTCCCTTGGTGAAATGATTACAAATCTGTCAGGTATGGGTGTGTCCGTACCGAACGGGTTTGCCACCACCGCTGATGCTTTTAATCAGTTTTTGGACCAAAGCGGCGTGAACCAGCGCATCTATGAACTGCTGGATGAAACCGACATTGACGACGTTTCCGCATTAGCGAAAGCGGGCGCGCAGATCCGTCAGTGGATCATTGATACGCCTTTCCAGAGCGAACTGGAAAATGCGATTCGCGACGCGTATACCCAGCTGTCCGCCGATGACGCTGAGGCCTCCTTTGCCGTGCGCTCCTCCGCAACGGCGGAAGATATGCCGGATGCCTCCTTCGCCGGTCAGCAAGAGACATTCCTTAACGTGCAGGGCTTTGACGCCGTGCTCGTCGCGGTGAAGCACGTGTTTGCTTCGCTGTTTAACGATCGCGCCATTTCCTATCGCGTGCATCAGGGTTACGATCACCGCGGCGTGGCTCTATCCGCCGGGGTGCAGCGGATGGTGCGCTCCGATCTGGCATCATCCGGCGTAATGTTCTCCATCGATACCGAATCCGGATTCGATCAGGTGGTGTTTATCACCTCCGCTTGGGGGCTTGGCGAGATGGTGGTGCAGGGGGCAGTGAACCCCGATGAGTTCTACGTCCATAAACCGACGCTGGAAGCGGGACGGCCGGCGATTGTTCGCCGCACCATGGGGTCGAAAAAGATCCGCATGGTTTATGCTCCAACTCAGGAGCACGGCAAGCAGGTGCGTATCGAAGATGTGCCGCAGGCGCAGCGCGACGTTTTCTCGTTGACCGACGCGGAAGTGCAGGAGCTGGCCCAGCAGGCGGTGCAAATCGAGAAGCACTACAACCGCCCGATGGATATCGAATGGGCGAAAGATGGCCATACCGGTAAGCTGTTCATCGTCCAGGCGCGTCCGGAAACCGTCCGTTCGCGCGGCCAGGTGATGGAGCGTTATACCCTCCATGCGCAAGGGCAGATTATTTCGGAAGGGCGCGCGATCGGCCACCGCATCGGCGCGGGTCCGGTGAAAGTCATTCATGATATCAGCGAAATGAACCGTATCGAGCCCGGCGACGTTCTCGTGACCGACATGACCGACCCGGACTGGGAACCGATCATGAAAAAAGCGGCGGCGATCGTCACCAACCGCGGCGGGCGGACCTGTCATGCGGCGATTATCGCGCGTGAGCTGGGGATCCCGGCGGTAGTGGGCTGCGGCAACGCCACCGATCGCATCCAGGAAAACCAGAATGTAACCGTCTCCTGCGCCGAGGGCGATACCGGCTACGTCTATGCCGAAATTCTTGACTTCAGCGTCAAGAGTTCCACCGTCGGCGATATGCCGGATCTGCCGCTGAAAATTATGATGAACGTCGGTAACCCGGACCGGGCTTTCGACTTTGCCTGCCTGCCGAACGAAGGCGTGGGCCTGGCGCGTCTGGAGTTTATTATCAACCGGATGATCGGCGTTCACCCGCGCGCGCTGCTGGAGTTTGACGATCAGGAACCGGGTCTGCAGAACGAAATCCGCGAGCTGATGAAAGGTTACGACTCGCCGAGAGAGTTTTACGTCGGTCGCCTGACCGAGGGTATTTCGACGCTTGGCGCGGCATTTTTCCCGAAACGGGTCATCGTGCGCCTTTCCGACTTCAAATCTAACGAATACGCCAACCTGGTCGGCGGCGAGCGTTATGAGCCGGAAGAAGAAAACCCGATGCTGGGCTTCCGCGGGGCCGGCCGCTATGTCTCCGAAAGCTTCCGTGACTGCTTCGCGCTGGAGTGTGAAGCAGTAAAACGCGTGCGTAACGATATGGGCCTGACCAACGTCGAAATCATGGTGCCGTTTGTTCGTACCGTCGCGCAGGCAAAAGCGGTGGTTGAAGAGCTGGCGCGCCAGGGCCTCAAGCGCGGCGAGAACGGCCTCAAGCTGATTATGATGTGTGAAATCCCATCGAATGCGCTGCTGGCTGAGCAGTTCCTCGAATACTTCGACGGTTTCTCCATTGGCTCCAACGATATGACGCAACTGGCGCTGGGTCTGGATCGCGACTCCGGCGTGGTCTCCGAGCTGTTCGATGAGCGTAACGACGCGGTGAAAGCGCTGCTGTCGATGGCTATCCGCGCGGCGAAGAAACAGGGTAAATACGTCGGTATCTGCGGGCAGGGTCCGTCAGACCATGAAGATTTTGCCGCCTGGCTGATGGAAGAGGGAATCGATAGCCTTTCCCTCAATCCGGATACCGTGGTGCAAACCTGGCTTGGCCTGGCGGAGCTGAATAAGTAAGTTTTTCGCTAAACAAAATGTGCAATCCCCGTCAGCAATGGCGGGGATTTTTTGTTTCAGCCGTCAGCGTACGGGCAAAAAAAAGCCCATCGTGGGAGATGGGCAAAGACTACACACAGCAATTCGTTGTTTCACTCAGGGGATTTCCATGCTTATAAATCAAGGCATTGATTTATAACCGTGAGCTAATACTAGGCACTGAGGCTTTTTGCGTCGATCGGATTCCTCTCAATAGTTAAATTAAGGTAAAGAATCTGCGAAGCAAATGTGGTTAGTGGGCAGAGGAATGCGGACTGTTGTGAGGAATATATTAGTGTTTCTTAATATTTGAGGGCGGTGTGCCCGACAGCGGTCAAGGCGCAATGGCAAAAGGCGGGTTTCCCCGCCCGTTGACTTATTTATCCTGCGAGGCTCGGGTATTGAGCTCGCTAAGCTCCTCAAGCACCAGATCGGGATCTTTCGGCGGCCGCGGCGCTTCGTTAACCCACGCGTCGTATAGTCGCCAGGAGACCGCCAGCAGAACCGGCCCGATAAACAGGCCAATCATGCCGAACGCCACCAGACCGCCGATAACGCCGGAAAGGATCAGAATCATCGGCAGGTCGGCGCCCATACGAATCAATAGCGGGCGGATAAAATTGTCCATGGTGCCCACTACGCAGCTCCACACCAGCAGTACGGTACCCCAGGTGGTATCGCCGCTCCAGTAGAGCCAGATAATTGACGGCACCAGAACCAGTAAAGGCCCCAGCTGGACAAGACAGGTAAAAATCATCACCACGGTGAGCAGCGCCGCGTAGGGCACGCCGCTGACCGCGAGACCAATACCGCCGAGCACCGCCTGGGCCAGGGCCGTCACGACCACTCCCAGCGCCACGGCGCGAATTGCCTGACCGGCGAGGATCACCGCCGCGTCGCCGCGTTTGGCGGCCAGACGGGTAGCGAAGTGGCGGAAACCATAGGCGACCTGTTCACCGCGCCAGTACAGCAGCGCGCTAAACAGTAGCATAAGACCGCAGTAGACCAGCAGCTTGCCGATATGCGCCGCCTGACCAACAAACCAGGTGGTGGTGGTGCCGAGATAAGGGCGAATTTTAGTCATAATCGCCGTGCCCCCCATCTCCAGCAAATTATGCCAGCCGGTGTACAGCTTATCGCCGATCAGCGGAACCGTATTCAGCCACGCCAGATCCGGCGGGGTAAAGTTGCCGCTGGTCACCACTTTTATTAATGGCACGCTGTTGTCCACCAGACTATTGACCAGTAGCGCAATAGGAATAACGAAGAGTAAAAAAAGCAGCAGCGTCATTACCAGTACGGCCAGAGAGCGTTTGCCGAAAAGCAGGCTCTGCAGACGCAAAAGTACCGGCCAGGTCGCGATGACCACCGTACCGGCCCATGCAAATGACAGAATAAATGGCTGAACGACCCACAGACAGGAAATAATAATCAGGGACAAAAACAGCACCGACAGCAGAACTTGCGGTATATCCCGGGGCTGATTGGGGTTAATCATAGTGAAATTTTACCTTTGCAGTCGCGTCAAAAGGCTGACGCAGCGTAATTCCATGTACTGATAATAATATCAATAAGTTCGCGCGCCTGATTTTGCCCTTAATTCTGGCGGGCGCATATGAAAAAAATGTGATAAAAAGTTGGGTGCGTCACGCAAACGATTAATCACTTACAACACAACATAGTCAGGCAGGGTCGAGCGTCATGATCCCACAGATTTCTCAAGCGCCAGGTGTCGTTCAACTGGTGCTGAATTTTTTGCAGGTACTGGAGCAACAGGGTTTTACCGGCGATACCGCCACCAGCTATGCCGACAGGCTAACGATGGCAACTGATAACAGTGTATATCAGCTGTTGCCGGATGCGATTTTATTCCCCCGTTCCACGGCAGACGTGGCTCTGCTGGCAAGACTGGCGGCGGAAGAGCGTTTTAAAACGCTGATCTTTACCCCGCGCGGAGGCGGCACCGGCACGAATGGCCAGGCGCTGAACGCCGGGATCATCGTCGATATGTCCCGCTATATGAACCGCATTATTGAAATCAACCCCGAAGAAGGGTGGGTGCGGGTGGAGGCGGGGGTCATTAAGGACCAGCTTAATCAGTTTCTTAAACCGTACGGCTACTTTTTTGCCCCGGAACTGTCGACCAGCAACCGCGCCACGCTTGGCGGGATGATCAACACCGACGCCTCCGGGCAGGGGTCGTTGGTCTACGGTAAAACCTCCGATCACGTACTCGGCGTGCGCTCGGTGCTGATCGGCGGCGATATTCTTGACACTCAGCCAATCCCGGCGGCGCTGGCGGAAACCCTGGGCGCAGAACAGTCGGCGATCGGGCGGATCTATCGCACGGTATATCAACGCTGCAAAGTGCAGCGGCAGCTGGTTATCGATAAATTCCCGAAACTTAACCGTTTCCTCACGGGTTACGATCTGCGCCACGTGTTCAACGACGACATGAGCGAATTTGATCTGACCCGAATCCTGACCGGTTCCGAAGGCACGCTGGCGTTTATTACCGAAGCGCGGCTGGATATCACCCGTTTGCCGAAAGTGCGCCGGCTGGTCAACGTTAAGTACGATTCCTTTAACTCTGCGCTGCGCAACGCGCCGTTTATGGTGGAAGCGAAGGCGCTTTCGGTCGAAACGGTCGATTCGAAGGTGCTCAATCTGGCGCGGGAGGATATTGTCTGGCATTCGGTTAGCGAGCTCATTACCGACGTTGCGGATAAGGAGATGCTGGGGCTGAATATCGTCGAGTTCGCCGGTGATGACGCCGAACTGATTGACGGCCAGGTGACGACCCTGTGTCAGCGCCTGGATGAACTGATAGCGCGCAACGAGGCGGGCGTAATCGGCTGGCAGGTTTGTCACGAGCTGGACGGCGTCGAGCGCATCTACGCGATGCGGAAAAAAGCGGTTGGGCTGCTGGGGAATGCCAAAGGGGCCGCCAAACCGATACCTTTCGCCGAAGATACCTGCGTGCCGCCGGAACACCTGGCCGATTATATTGCTGAATTCCGTGAGCTGCTCGACGGCCACGGGCTGAGCTACGGTATGTTTGGTCATGTCGATGCCGGCGTGCTGCACGTGCGGCCGGCGCTGGATATGTGTGACCCGCAGCAAGAGATGCTGATGAAGCGGATCTCCGATGACGTGGTTGCGTTAACCGCTAAGTACGGCGGTCTGCTGTGGGGGGAACACGGCAAGGGTTTTCGCGCTGAATACAGTCCGGCATTCTTCGGCGAAGAGCTGTTCGGCGAACTGCGCAAAATTAAAGCCGCGTTTGACCCGGATAACCGTCTGAACCCGGGTAAAATCTGTCCTCCGGAAGGCGTTGATGCGCCGATGATGAAGGTGGATGCGGTCAAGCGCGGGACATTCGATCGGCAGATCCCCATCGCCGTGCGCAGCTCGTGGCGCGGCGCGATGGAGTGTAACGGCAATGGCCTGTGCTTCAACTTTGATGCCAAAAGCCCGATGTGCCCGTCGATGAAGGTCAGCAACCACCGTATTCACTCGCCGAAAGGGCGGGCAACGCTGGTGCGTGAATGGCTGCGCCTGCTGGCGGACCGCGGCATCGACCCCAATCAGCTGGAAAAAGATCTGCCGGAAAAACGCGCCAGCCTGCGTACTCTGGTGGAGCGTACCCGCAATAGCTGGCACGCACGTAAAGGCGAGTACGATTTCTCCCATGAGGTTAAAGAGGCGATGTCCGGCTGTCTGGCCTGTAAAGCCTGCTCGACCCAGTGTCCGATTAAAATCGACGTTCCGGAGTTCCGTTCGCGTTTCCTGCAGCTTTACCATAGCCGCTATTTGCGCCCGGTTCGCGACCATCTGGTGGCGACGGTTGAATCCTACGCGCCGCTGATGGCGCATGCGCCAAAGACCTTCAACTTCTTTATCAATCAGCCGTGGATGCGCAAGCTATCAGAAAAGCATATTGGTATGGTTGATCTTCCGCTGCTTTCCGTCCCATCGTTGAAGCAGCAGATGGTCGGCCACCGTTCGGCGAATACCACCCTGGAACAGCTGGAAGCGCTGAGTCCTGAGCAGAGGGCGAAGAGGGTGCTAGTGGTTCAGGATCCCTTCACCAGCTATTACGATGCGCAGGTGGTTGCCGACTTTGTTCGCCTGATCGAGAAAGTAGGATACCAGCCGGTGCTGCTGCCGTTCTCTCCCAACGGCAAGGCGCAGCATATTAAGGGCTTCCTGACGCGATTCGCGCGCACCGCGCAGAAAACTGCCGACTTCCTTAACCGCGTGGCCCAGCTCGGCATGCCGATGGTGGGTGTCGATCCGGCGCTGGTGCTCTGCTATCGCGATGAATACAACCAGGTGCTGGGCGACAAGCGCGGCGATTTTCGCGTGATGCTGGTGCATGAATGGTTGCCGCAGGCGTTGACGGAAACCGCAGCGCAGGATCAAGGCGGCGAGTCGTGGTATCTGTTTGGTCACTGTACTGAGGTGACGGCGCTTCCCGCTTCTACCCGGCAGTGGGCGGATATCTTCGCACGCTTTGGCGCGAAGCTGGAAAACGTTAACGTGGGCTGCTGCGGTATGGCCGGGACCTACGGTCATGAAGTGAAGAATCACGCCAATTCGCTGGCCATCTACGCGCTCTCCTGGCAGCAGGCGATGCAGCGCCTGCCGCGCAACCGCTGTCTGGTCACCGGCTACTCCTGCCGTAGCCAGGTGAAGCGTATTGAAGGCAGCGGTGTGCGCCATCCGCTGCAGGCGCTACTGGAGATTATGGGATGATTTGGAAACGTCACAGCACGCTGGAGCAGCTGAACGCGATGGGCGACGGGAACATGGTCGGCCTGCTGGATATACGCTTCGAGGCCATGACCGACGAGACCATCGCCGCGACCATGCCGGTAGACAGCCGTACCCATCAGCCGTTTGGCCTGCTACACGGCGGCGCATCGGTGGTATTAGCGGAAACGTTAGGTTCGGTGGCGGGCTACCTGTGCAGCGAAGGCGAACAGAAGGTGGTCGGTCTGGAGGTCAATGCCAACCATATTCGTTCGGTGCGCAGCGGGAGGGTTCGCGGCGTGTGCCGGGCGCTGCACGTCGGCTCCCGTCACCAGGTGTGGCAGATCGACATTACTGATGAGCAGGGGCGTCTTTGCTGTTCGTCGCGGTTGACCACAGCCGTAATTTAAGTCAATTAAGGGGGAGGATTTCCCCCTTAATACTTATTACCTGCCATCCTTCATCACTGCTGAACGTATCTACGCTATATCCGCTAGCTGCCGGTTTGCACTGTTATTTGTATTGAGATTCAACCAGGCCCAATGTTAACGCTTTATAAGAAAAGTCCTGGCTTAACTTTGCTGCTCACCAGGGATTATTAGCCTTCTACCTTTTATATTCTTTGGTCGCTTATTTGTGCGGCATCTTTAGCGCGTAGACCATTATCTTTGATATGACAAGCTCATCCATGTTAAATATAAATTTATCAAACATCGTTAATATTTATGCTAATATTTTTAATACCAGAATTTACAAGGTAACAAGAGGACGGAGTTAGCTATGGGTATCATTTCATGGATCATTTTTGGGCTTATTGCCGGTATTTTAGCCAAGTGGATTATGCCGGGGAAAGACGGCGGCGGGTTTATCGTTACCGTAATTCTCGGTGTCATCGGTGCAGTTGTCGGGGGTTGGATTAGTACTTTCTTCGGCTTTGGCCGGGTCGACGGTTTTAATTTCGGCAGCTTTGTCGTCGCGGTGATTGGTGCGCTGGTCGTACTCTTCATCTACCGTAAGATCAGAAGCTAACCGCACCAGCAACGCCATAAAGTGCAGAGGCTGCCGCCATTGTCGGCAGCCTTTTTAATACTTCTAAAATGTCCGAGTGTTTAATTTCCCCTCTTTCATTCTATTACCACGATACGCGCTTACAGCGCGGGCATATCGGGGACCGGCACGACTTCAACGCGCACTTCATAATGTTTAGCTTTGCTGGCTGGAATCAGCGGCGTGAGTTTATTGATCGTTTCGACCGGATTATCGGTGGCTACGGTGGCGGAGAAAATAACCGGTTTTTTCGGCGGCACAGGGAAAGGCATTGGGCCATAACCCTGAGTCAGCTCGAAGGGGGGATGGCCAGCATTATGCGCCTCAGCCGCCGGTAAGGGCGTTTCGGCTTTCTCTGCATCGGCGGCGAACGCGCTGGTGACGGTAATCGAAACGACGGCGAAGAGCGCAATGATAGTTTTTTTCATTTTTGTTACCTCATAAGTATGTCGATAAAAGCTTAGAGGCAACGCTTTTGGCAAACAATCCCACGGTGGGCGAATCCTATGAATCTCCTTATTTCTTCACGAATGTGAAAGCCTGTCCGGCGACGGTGAGGCTTACGAAATTTAAGGGGGAAATGGGGTTAATCGAGCAAAACGCTAATAATTAACAGGACGACCATACACATCGACATGACATCTGTTTCTATATCCATAGTTCAGTACAACACAGGTTCCCGATCGGTCGCCGTTGCGACATTGCGTGAAAAGATGAAGGAAATGTAGCAGCGCATTCTACAGGAGCCAGCCGGCACTGAATAAATCTTTATTTCTGTGAAATGACAGCACTTATAATGAAAACGAATAGGTTTCGTTGCATGAATGGATTCGCGTTAGTGAGGGGGCAAACAGCGTCTCAATTTGGCATGTTGGTCGGGTGGCGCATCAGGCGGCGCGGGAGCCAGAGGGGCAATGGGAGGTAAATGCCATCGTCCCGCCGGATACGCACGTGAAGAAAATATTAATACTGTTTATTGGCCGCCGCGCCTCGTTATGCGCAGCGCGGCATCAACCGATGCCACGGTGGACGCCGACGCGGCGAACAGGCGGCAGGACTTCGCTGGAAGCAGGGCTCCGCTTAGTCCACGCGTTTGCCTTTGGTCGCCTCTCCGCCGCCGAGTGCGGCTTGATTAATTTTATCTTCGTGGGTATTAATCAATTGCGTGAGCGCTATTTGCTCCTGAAATTTAGTCAGCAGAAGCTCAGCGTCGGATTTAAGAATATCTTCCGATGATTCAAGCACCGAGTTAATTGCTTTGGTCACATTCCCAACCAGCTCCGCGACCCCTCCTTCCTCGCCAATGGCAAGCATCAATGCGCTTATCAGCAGCGACTGGGCCTCAACCTGCGCAGCAAGCTGCTTGTTTTCTGCATCCATCGCTGAAATTTTCGCGATGATGCTGAGAATGACATTGTTCATGATAATCCTTAAATCAATGAGTTAAACGCCGAAGATCACGCTGGTTATATTCGTTGCAGGATCAGCGAAATATCCATTGAAGATAAATATGCCAGAAAATATATCATCAGTGGTAGTGGGGTATTTTTATTATCGGTTGCAGGCGATCCGTCGCTATGGCTTTATCTCAATGTGCTGTCAGATGATTTTGCTGCCGGCACGCTGGCTTGTAGCGGTCTGAGGCGTGTAACTCATTGAATGTCCAGCAAGTAGATGAAAAGTGCTTTTTCCCGCGCCTATTTTATAAATCGGTATTTTCGATACATCTTTGCCATTGCCTGCAATTAAGCGCGCCACACGTCAATATCTTATTATTTTTCAATATATTAAAACATAAATTCGCAGGCTGAAAACGCCGAGCGCAGGGTCTATGCTTATAAAAAGCGCAAGAAATGAGCCAGCGGGGACAATACCCCTTCTCCGGATGGGTTGAAGTGATAATCATTATCACTAACATAGTGGGTATGCCCTGATGGCGTCAACCTATGAGGTAGAGCGATGGATTCACATGCAGGAACTTTTAATCCCGAAGATTTCAGCTGGCGCGGCCTGGCGATGACCCCAGCCGCCGCCGCCCATATTCGCGAACTGGTCAGCAAACAACCCGACAAGCAGGGGCTACGCCTGGGCGTTAAAACCAGCGGCTGCGCCGGCTTTGGCTACGTTCTCGAACTCATCGCTGAACCGGCGCAGGACGATCTGCTTTTTGAGCGCGATGGCGCGAAACTGTGGGCGCCACTGCAGGCCATGCCGTTTATCGATGGCACCGAGCTCGACTACGTCCGCGAAGGTTTAAACCAGATCTTTAAATTTCATAACCCCAAAGCGCAGCACGAATGCGGCTGCGGCGAAAGTTTTGGCGTTCAGGCGGAGTAACTATGTCTCGTAATACTGAAGCAACTGACGATGTCAAAACCTGGAGCGGCGGGCCACTCAACTATAAAGAGGGCTTTTTTACCCAGCTACAGACCGATGAGCTGGCGAAAGGCATAAATGAAGAGGTGGTTCGGGCGATTTCTGCACGCCGCAATGAACCAGAATGGATGCTGGAGTTTCGTCTGAACGCCTTCAAGGCCTGGCAGGCAATGGAAGAGCCGCACTGGCTGAAAGCGCACTACGACAAGCTGAATTATCAGGATTACAGCTATTACTCAGCGCCCTCCTGCGGCAACTGCGATGACGCCTGCGCTTCTGAGCCGGGAGCTCTACAGCAAACGGGGTCCAGTGCGTTTCTGACCAGCGAAGTCGAAGAGGCGTTTAACCTTCTCGGCGTACCGGTTCGCGAAGGGCGGGAGGTGGCCGTCGACGCCATTTTTGACTCGGTTTCCGTGGCGACCACCTACCGCGAAAAGCTGGCGGAGCAGGGGATTATTTTCTGCTCCTTCGGCGAAGCGATTCACGATCATCCCGAACTGGTCAGGAAATACCTCGGCACCGTGGTACCGGGCAACGACAACTTCTTTGCCGCCCTTAACGCGGCGGTAGCCTCCGACGGCACCTTTATCTATGTGCCCAAAGGCGTGCGCTGCCCGATGGAGCTGTCGACCTATTTCCGCATCAACGCCGAGAAAACCGGCCAGTTCGAACGCACCATACTGGTCGCCGACGAAGGCAGCTACGTGAGCTATATCGAAGGCTGTTCGGCGCCGGTACGCGATAGCTACCAGCTGCACGCGGCGGTGGTGGAGGTGATCATTCATAAAGATGCCGAGGTGAAGTACTCCACGGTGCAAAACTGGTTCCCCGGCGACAATAATACCGGCGGGATCCTTAATTTCGTGACCAAGCGCGCGCTTTGCGAAGGCGAGAACAGCAAAATGTCGTGGACCCAGTCGGAAACCGGCTCGGCGATCACCTGGAAGTATCCGAGCTGTATTCTGCGCGGCGATAACTCCATTGGCGAGTTCTTCTCGGTAGCGCTGACCAGCGGCCACCAGCAGGCGGACACCGGCACCAAGATGATCCATATCGGCAAAAACACCCGTTCGACGATTATCTCGAAGGGGATTTCAGCCGGCCACAGCCAGAACAGCTATCGCGGCCTGGTCAAAATCATGCCCACCGCGACCAACGCGCGCAACTTCACCCAGTGCGACTCCATGCTGATTGGCCCGGACAGCGGGGCGCATACCTTCCCGTATGTAGAATGCCGTAATAACAGCGCGCAGCTTGAGCACGAAGCGACCACCTCCCGTATCGGCGAAGATCAGCTGTTCTACTGTCTGCAGCGCGGAATCAGCGAAGATGATGCCATCTCGATGATCGTTAACGGTTTCTGTAAGGATGTCTTCTCAGAGCTGCCGCTGGAGTTTGCCGTAGAAGCGCAAAAATTACTGGCGATTAGCCTTGAACACAGCGTCGGCTGATAACAAAGGAAATAAGATGTTAAGTATAAAAAATTTGCAGGTCGCCGTTGAAGACAAAGAGATCCTGCGCGGACTGAATCTGGACGTTCGCCCCGGCGAAGTGCATGCCATTATGGGCCCGAACGGTTCCGGTAAAAGTACGCTCTCCGCCACGCTTGCCGGACGTGAAGACTATGAGGTGACCGGCGGCAGCGTGGAGTTTAAAGGCAAAGATCTGCTGGAACTCTCCCCTGAAGATCGCGCCGGCGAGGGCATCTTCATGGCCTTTCAGTATCCGGTTGAAATTCCCGGCGTCAGCAATCAGTTTTTCCTGCAAACCGCGCTGAACGCCGTGCGCAGCTACCGCGGCCAGGAACAGCTTGACCGTTTTGACTTCCAGGACCTGATGGAGGACAAAATTAAGCTGCTGAAGATGCCGGAGGATCTGCTGACCCGCTCGGTTAACGTCGGCTTCTCCGGCGGCGAGAAAAAGCGCAACGATATCCTGCAGATGGCGGTGCTGGAACCGGAGCTGTGCATCCTGGACGAGTCGGACTCCGGGCTGGATATCGACGCCCTGAAGATTGTTTCCGACGGCGTCAACTCGCTGCGCGACGGCAAGCGCTCGTTTATTATCGTCACCCACTATCAGCGCATTCTCGACTATATCAAGCCGGATTACGTCCACGTGCTGTACCAGGGGCGGATTGTTAAATCCGGCGATTTTACTCTGGTCAAACAACTGGAGGAGCAGGGCTATGGCTGGCTTACCGAACAGCAGTAACGCGCTGCAGCAGTGGCACCATCTGTTTGAAGCGCAAAGCGAGCAGCGCAGCCCGCAGGCGCATCAGCATTTGCAACAGCTTCTGCGGCTGGGGCTGCCGACGCGTAAACATGAAAACTGGAAATATACGCCGCTGGATGCGTTACTGAACCATACTTTTGTCGCTGCGGAACCGCAGACGCTGACGGCGGCCCAACGCGACGCCCTGGGGCTGGCGTTGGACGCATGGCGTCTGGTTTTTGTCGACGGCCAGTTTAACGAACGCCTGAGCGACGACCTGACCGCCAGCGGCTTTGAGGTGCGGGTAGATAACGACCGTCAGCCGCTGCCTGAAGCCGTTCAGCCCGAAGTTTTTCTGCATTTGACCGAAAGCCTGGCGACCAGCGTCACCCATATCCGGGTCGGGCGCCACCAGCGACCGGAAAAGCCGCTGCTGATCGTGCACATGACGCGCGGGCTGGCGGGCGATGAAATGAACACCGCCCACTATCGCCACCATCTGGAGCTGGAGAGCGGCGCGCAGGCGACTATTATCGAACACTATCTGAGCCTCAACGACGCCGCCCATTTTACCGGCGCAAGGCTGACGATGTCCGTGGCGGATAACGCCCACCTGCAGCATATCAAGCTCGCGTTTGAAAATGCGCAAAGCTACCACTTTGCCCATAACGATTTGGCCCTCGGACGCGACGCCTCCGCCTTCAGCAGCAGTTTTCTGCTCGGCGCCTCGGTACTACGCCACCACACCAGCACGCAGTTGAACGGTGAAAACAGCAACCTGCGGATTAACTCGCTGGCGATGCCGGTTAACAACGAAGTGTGCGACAGCCGCACCTGGCTCGATCATAAGGTCGGATACTGTAACAGCCGTCAGCTGCACAAAACCATCGTCAACGATAAAGGGCGCGTGGTTTTTAATGGACTGATCAACGTCGCCCAGCATGCGATTAAAACCGATGGCCAGATGACCAACAATAATTTGCTGCTTGGCCGCCTGTCCGAAGTGGATACCAAGCCGCAGCTGGAAATCTACGCTGATGACGTGAAGTGCAGCCACGGCGCGACCATCGGGCGCATTGATGATGAACAGCTGTTTTATCTGCGTTCGCGCGGCATTACGCAGCAGGCGGCGCAGCAGATGATTCTTTACGCCTTTGCCGCGGAGCTCACGGAAGCGATCGATGATGAGGCGCTCAGGCAGCAGATACTGGCGCGTATTGGCCAGCGTTTGCCGGGAGGTAAAGCATGACATTTTCTGTGGAACGCGTGCGCGCGGATTTTCCCGTGCTTAATCGCGAGGTGAACGGTCAGCCGCTGGCCTACCTTGATAGCGCCGCCAGCGCGCAGAAGCCGGAAGCGGTGATCAACGCTGAGGCGGAGTTTTACCGCCACGGCTATGCGGCGGTACACCGCGGCATTCATACCCTTAGCGCGGAAGCCACGGCGCGGATGGAGCAGGTGCGTCAGCAGGGGGCGACGTTCCTGAATGCCCGATCGGCAGAAGAGCTGGTGTTTGTTCGCGGTACCACGGAAGGCATTAATCTGGTAGCGAACAGCTGGGGCAATGTTAACGTCGGCGCAGGGGACAATATCATCGTCAGCGCGATGGAGCATCACGCCAATATCGTGCCGTGGCAGATGCTGTGCGCCAGGGTGGGCGCCGAACTGCGGGTCATCCCGCTGAATCAGGACGGTACGCTGCAGCTCGATGCCATCCCCGGCCTGTTTGATGAGCGCACCCGGCTGCTGGCAATCACCCAGGTGTCTAACGTGCTGGGAACCGAAAACCCGGTCGCCGCCCTGGTGGCTTTAGCCCATCAGCACGGCGCCAAAGTGCTGGTGGACGGCGCGCAGGCGGTGATGCACCATCCGGTGGACGTGCAGGCTCTGGACTGTGATTTCTACGCATTTTCCGCGCATAAGCTTTACGGCCCCACCGGTATCGGCATGCTCTACGTTAAGCAGGATATCCTGCAGGATATGGCGCCTTGGGAAGGGGGCGGGTCGATGATCGCCACGGTCAGCCTGACGCAAGGCACGACCTGGACAAAAGCGCCGTGGCGCTTCGAGGCGGGAACGCCGAACACCGGCGGTATCATCGGGCTGGGGGCGGCGCTGGATTACGTCAGCGCGCTGGGTCTGACGCAGATCGCGGAATATGAACAAACCCTGATGCGCTACGCGCTGCAGGCGCTGGAGAGCGTGGCGGATTTAACCCTTTATGGTCCGCAAAATCGGCTCGGGGTGATTGCCTTTAATCTCGGCAAGCATCATGCCTACGATGTCGGCAGCTTCCTGGATAACTACGGCATTGCGGTACGTACCGGGCACCATTGCGCCATGCCGCTCATGGAGTTCTACGGCGTCCCTGCCATGTGCCGGGCGTCGCTGGCGATGTACAATACCACGGAAGAGGTGGACCGGCTGGTAGCGGGCCTGCAGCGGATCCACAAATTGTTAAGCTAAAGGAAGCAACTATGGCGGCGTTACCTGATAAAGACAAACTGCTGCGCAACTTTAGCCGTTGCGCGAACTGGGAAGAGAAATATCTCTATATCATCGAACTGGGGCAGCGCCTTGCGCCGCTGAGCCCGGAAGAGCATAGCGCGCAGAACATCATTCAGGGCTGCCAGAGCCAGGTATGGATCGTGATGACGCAGGAGCAGAGCGGCGCAATTGCGCTTCGCGGCGATAGCGATGCCGCTATTGTGAAAGGGCTTATCGCGGTGGTGTTTATTCTTTACGATCGGATGACGGCGAAGGATATCCTCGCTTTTGATGTGCGCCCGTGGTTTGAAAAAATGGCCCTCACGCAGCACCTGACGCCTTCACGGTCGCAAGGACTGGAAGCGATGATCCGCGCAATCCGCGCGAAGGCGGCAAATCTTAGCTAGAATTAAACAGTAGATTTCATTCTGTTATGCGCGACGGGAGGGGAACCTCCCGTTGTGCATAACAGGCCTGGCGTTTTATCAGCGAAAGAAGGAATCTCAGTATGAAACGCGCTTCTCTCATCACCATAGCCGTTCTGAGCGCCCTCAGCGCGTCACATGCAGCCTGGGCCGTCGATTACCCTCTTCCCCCTGCCAACAGTCGTTTGATTGGTGAGAACCAGTCCTGGACGGTACAGGAGGATGATCGCAACCTGCAGGCGATTGCCCGTCGTTTCGATACCGCAGCGATGCTGATCCTCGAAGCGAACGATACGATTGCCCCGGTGCAGCCTAAACCGGGTACCCAGGTGCTGATTCCCTCCCGGATGCTGCTGCCGGACGTGCCGCGGGAAGGGATCGTCGTCAACCTGGCCGAGCTGCGCCTGTACTACTTCCCGCCGGGAATGAACCAGGTGCAGGTTTATCCCCTCGGGATTGGTCAGCAGGGGCTGGAGACCCCGGAGATGACCACGCGAATAGGGCAGAAAATTCCGAACCCGACCTGGACGCCGACGGCAGGCATTCGCGCTCGCTCGCTGGAGAAAGGAATTAAGCTGCCGCCGGTCGTGCCCGCAGGACCGAATAACCCGCTGGGGCGTTATGCGCTGCGCCTGGCATACGGCAACGGGGAATATCTTATTCATGGCACCAGTGCGCCAGATAGCGTCGGACTACGCGTTAGCTCCGGCTGTATGCGCATGAATGCGGCGGATATTCAGGCGTTATTCAATCAGGTGAAAAGCGGGACGCCGGTGCGGATTATCAATCAGCCGGTCAAGTTCGCCGTGGAGCCGGACGGTAAGCGCTATGTTGAAGTTCATCGACCGTTGACGCCGGATGAGACCAGCAACCCGCAGACGATGGCCTATACGCTTCCTGCGGAGTTCCATCAATTCTCCGGCGATAAAGCGGTGGATGAGGCCATGCTTAAACGCGCGCTGACCCGGCGAGCAGGATATCCGGTGGTGGTATCCGCGGGCAGCAGCTCGACGTCGGGCCTGTCCGTACAGAGTGCGCCGGTAGACGAAGCAAAAAGGGTGCAGTAGGCGGGGGAACGAGAGGCAAAAAAAATGGCGCACAATGTGCGCCATTTTTATTACACAGATACTATTACTTACGGTATTTAGTAGCTGCGTTGTCCAGACGCTGGTTAGCGCGAGCTGCGTCATCTTTAGCAGCCTGAACGTCGGAACGCATTGCGTTCACGTCGTTGCTCAGCTGGTCAACTTTAGCGTTCAGAGTCTGAACGTCAGAAGACAGCTGATCGATTTTAGCATTGCTGGAGCAACCAGCCAGCAGAGTAGAACCCAGGATTACCGCGCCCAGTACCAGTTTAGTACGATTCATTATTAATACCCTCTAGATTGAGTTAATCTCCATGTAGCGTTACAAGTATTACACAAACTTTTTTGTGATGAGAATATTTTTTTACTTTAATACGCTTATTTTTGATCGTTCGCTCAAAGAAGCATCGAAATCATCAGGTAACCTTAAAAAGGCGAGAGAAAACAGCGCGCTTCCATCGGATTCATCTTAGATAATCTCGCGTTAAATAGTAAATTCCGATTTGCATTTTTATTAATAGCAGCTAGTGCTGGAATAAAAAAAAGCGCCTCAATGAGGCGCCTTTAAAGGAAATACTAATTAACCTGTAAATTATTACAGCACGTGCACGGAAGCGGTATTGGTGGTTCCGCTCGGGACTAATGCGCCGGAAACCATAACAACCACGTCGCCTTTGCGCGCCAGGCCGCTCTGCAGCGCCAGCTCTTTACCGAGGTGATAGAAAGCGTCGGTAGAGGCGATCTCTTCAACCAGCTGCGCTACCACGCCTTTGCTCAGCACCAGCTGACGCGCAGTGGTTTCGTTGGTGGTCAGCGCCAGGATGGTTGCATCCGGGAAGTATTTACGTACGGCGCGCGCGGATTTACCGCCCTGGGTCGCGACGACGATCAGCGGCGCTTCCAGTTTTTCTGCCGTTTCAACCGCACCGCGGCAGACCGCTTCGGTGATGCGCAGCTTACGGTTATCGTTGTTGTACTCAAGACGGCTGGTCATCACGCGGTCGGTACGTTCGCAGATGGTCGCCATGATGGTGACCGCTTCCAGCGGATATTTACCTTTTGCGGATTCGCCTGAGAGCATGACAGCATCGGTGCCGTCGAGGATGGCGTTAGCCACGTCGCCCGCTTCCGCACGGGTCGGACGCGGGTTTTTGATCATGGAATCCAGCATTTGGGTCGCGGTAATAACGACTTTACGCGCGCGGATACATTTTTCGATCATCATTTTCTGCGCGAAGATAACTTCTTCAACCGGGATTTCAACGCCCAGGTCGCCACGCGCAACCATGATGCCGTCAGAAGCTTCGAGGATTTCATCGAAGTTGTTCAGGCCTTCCTGGTTTTCAATTTTAGAGATGATCTGGATCTTCTCGCCGCCGTGAGCTTTCAGGTGCTCGCGGATTTCCACGACGTCAGAACGCTTACGGATAAAGGAGGCCGCAACAAAGTCCACGCCCTGCTCGCAACCGAAGATCAGGTCCTGTTTGTCTTTCTCAGCCAGCGCCGGCAGAGCGATAGATACGCCCGGCAGGTTAACGCCTTTGTTCTCGCCGAGGTCGCCGTTGTTCAGCACTTTACAAACAACTTTGTTACCTTCGATCGCGGTGACTTCCATACCGATCAGACCATCGTCGACCAGTACGGTGTTGCCGACGCTCAGGTCGCTGGTGAAGCCTTCATAGGTCACCGCAACGATTTCGTTATTACCTACTACCGATTTGTCGGTGGTGAAGGTGAAAGTCTGGCCCGCTTTCAGGGAGACGTCGTTACCGCCTTCCAGCTTAATGGTACGGATTTCCGGACCTTTGGTATCCAGAAGGATTGCCGCTTTCTTGCCCGTTTTGCTCATCACATTGCGCAGGTTCTGGATGCGCTGGCCGTGTTCCGCATAGTCACCGTGAGAGAAGTTCAGACGCATAACGTTCATACCGGCGTCCAGCATTTTGGTCAACATCTCTTCGGATTCGGTTTTCGGACCGATGGTGCAAACAATTTTGGTCTTTTTCATGACAGTTTAATCTTTAAGTTGTGAAGGATAGGGATGGGGAATCTGACTCCGTGGGTGTACTGCCGCAGAGTTAAACCTGTATTACGAAAGTTGCTATGCCACGCTCTAAGGATAGGTGACAACAAAAGAGCGTGCAGAAGAATGTGTGCTGGCGGTTCAGCCCATGAAAAGAGGCAACGTGTTATGCGTTTAGTCATGCAATCCAATGCGCTGAAACCATTCAATAAGAATTTGCCGGGCATTATACGTTGCCCAATCCAAAAAAGAAAATGAAAACCATGTTTCATTTCTATAGTTATATACTTAACAAAATGCAAACTAAACCTACGCTTATGCGCAACACATTTTTTCATCAGCTGACAAGATCAAGCGGGCGGAAATGCGGATTTATTCACAACTTTGCCAGCAAAAATACGTCGCTGAGGCGAAATCACCGCGCTGGTTTGATTTAAGCGGGAAATATATCAATAATGATTTGATTGATAATGAAAATTTGAGAGCCAAATAGCATGGGAAACACAGCCAAAGATGAGGCGCTGTATCAGGAAATGTGCCGCGTAGTCGGTAAAGTCGTGCTTGAGATGCGCGACCTGGGTCAGGAGCCAAAGCATATCGTTATCGCCGGCGTGCTGCGTACCGCCCTGGCAAACCCGAAGGTCAAGCGCTCAGCGCTGACGCAGGAAGCGATGGAGAAGGTGGTCCATGCGCTTTCCGGCAGCTAGCCGGACCTGCGCGTTTCCCTGAGCTTTATGAAATCACAAAGCGTATCACCGCTTTGACGGCAATATCGCAGTGGTGGGCGACCATCGCTTCATCATCAATGGCCGGCATCGGGTCGTCCAGATAGAGGCTGCTAAAGGTATAAAAGTTCGACACCTGATAGAAGCTAAAGCTGCTGATCAATCGATGCACATCGCGCGCCTCCAGACCCGCCTGAAACACGCCTTGCTGCTGGCCGCGCTGCAGAATATCTTCCAGAATCGACAGAGCGGTACGGTTTAGCGGTTTCAGCTGTCCGGAGCTTTTCAGCCACTTGCCGCGCTGCATGTTTTCCATACAGATAACCCGCATATAGTCGGCGTGCGTGGCGTGATAGCGCACGCTCCACTTTACCAGCTGCACCAGCGCCTCAACCGGCGGCACGTTTTCCAGCCCAAGCTGCTGCTCGGTTTCGCGGATCCTCGCGTAGACGTGCTGGAGCACGGCCTGATAAAGCTGCTCTTTGGTCTTGAAGTAGTAGACCACCATGCGTTTAGTGGTCTGCGCTTCGGTGGCGATTTGCTCCATTCGCGCGCCCGATAAACCGTGCTCGGCGAAAACGGTAATAGCGGCGGCGAAGATCCGCTCCTTAAGCGATTGTGCTTCATCATGAGCAACGGCAGACATAACGGCTCCTTTTCTTGAGATGCAAAAAATACACATATTGATCACAATTTTGCAACCAGTCATGGCGCAATTGAACCAAATGATTCATATTCAGGTCATTAAGTTAGCTCATGACCCGAGGACACTATGTTGCGCTCCATCGCCACCGTCTCGATTTCCGGTACCTTACCCGAGAAGCTCCATGCCATCGCAGCGGCGGGCTATCAGGGCGTCGAAATTTTTGAAAACGATCTGCTCTATTATACCGGTACGCCGGCCGATATCCGCCACCTGGCGGCTGATTTAGGGCTAAAAATCACGCTTTTTCAACCGTTTCGTGATTTTGAAGGCGCCAGCCGCGCCCAGTTCACCGCTAATATGGAACGCGCCAGACGCAAATTTGCGCTCATGCATGAGCTGGGCTGCGATACCATGCTGCTGTGCAGTAACGTTCAGCCGGACTGTTCCGCCGACGTCGAACTGCAGGTGGCCGATTTACGCGCTCTGGCTGAGCTGGCGGAGCAGGAAGGCATCACTATCGGCTACGAGGCGCTGGCCTGGGGCACCCACGTTAACCGCTGGCATCAGGCATGGGCGCGGGTCAAACGCGTCGATAGCCCGGCGCTGGGTATTGTGCTCGACAGTTTCCACGTGCTGGCGCGCGGTGACACGCTGGCGCAGCTGGCGGACGTGCCGCTGGAGAAAATCACCTTTGTACAGATGGCCGACGCGCCACTGATGAAAATGGATATCCTCGAATGGAGCCGCCACTTCCGCTGCTTCCCCGGTCAGGGACAACTGCCGCTGGTGGATTTTGCCTGCGAGATTATCCGCTGCGGCTATCGTGGCCCCTGGTCGCTGGAGATTTTTAACGACAGCTTCCGGGCTTCTCCCAACGGTGCGACGGCGAAAGATGGCTATCGCTCGCTGCTGTGGCTGGAAGAGCAGGTCCGCCACCGGCTGCCGGAAAGCCGCGCGCCGCTGTTTGCACCGGCTGAACTACCGGTCTATGCCGGGCTCGAGTTTATCGAGTTTGCCGCCACGCCATCGCAGGCGGGAGTACTCGGAGACAGGCTGGCGCAGCTCGGCTTTGCCGAAGAGGGGACGCATCGCTCAAAACGCGTCTCCCTCTGGCGCAACGGTGGGGCGCGGGTGGTGGTTAACGCCCAACCGCATAGCTGGGCCGACCATTTTCATCAGCGTCACGGAGTTTCTCTCTGCGCTATGGCGCTACGCGTCAGCCAGAGTGCGGCAATCGTCGAGCGCGCCCGCGCCTTGGGCTATGCCACCTGGCAGGGCGATGCCGGTCCCAACGAAAGCCCAATCCCGGCGGTTTGCGCCCCGGACGGTAGCCTGATTTATCTGATTGAAGTGGGCGACGACATCTACACGCGCGATTTCCATCTGCGCACGGACGTCACGCCGCGCGACGATTATTGTGGTATCGATCACCTGGCACTTGGCATGGAGTCGGATAGCCGCGATAACTGGATCATTTTTTTCCGCACCGTATTCGGCTTTATCCTTGAGCATGAACAAACGCTACCCGATCCGTACGGGCTGGTGCGCAGCCTGGCGGTACGCAGTCCGCAGGGCGACATCCGCTTTGCGCTGAATATTTCGCAAAGCCGCGCCACGCAAATTGCCCGTTCAGTGGCCTGTTATCAGGGGGCAGGTTTACAGCACGCGGCTTTTGCCTGCCGCGATTTATCCTCCACGCTTGCAAGCGTGCCCGAGGTTGCCGTCAATGCGCTGCCGATTCCAGCGAACTACTATGAAGATTTGCTGGCCCGTTATGGGAAAGATGTTCCTGTTAACTTGTTGAAGAATCATCAAATTCTTTACGATCGCGATGGCAGCGGCGGCGAATTTTTCCACCTCTACACCCGACCGATTGCGGTGGGACGCTTTTTCTTTGAACTGACCGAGCGCCGCAACGGTTACGCACTTTATGGTGCTGTAAATGCAGCTGTACGCTTGTCAGCAATGCAGTACACCGAGTAATGTAGCAGATGGTTCACCACCCAACGTTGCAAACACAATAACAATATCCGGCTGTACCCTATGACAGGAAACGACTATGAACTCTTATAGCCACAATCACCCGACGGCGGCGGCCGCGCCCGGCGTGAGGCCCTCCCGGCGGCGTATCGGTATTCTTGCGCTGCTGGCCGTCGGCACCATGATCAACTATCTCGACCGTACGGTGCTGGGTATCGCCGCGCCGCAGCTGACCGCTGAGCTGGGTATTGATGCCGCAATGATGGGCATCGTGTTCTCCGCCTTTGCCTGGACCTACGCGCTGGCGCAGATCCCCGGCGGCATCTTCCTTGACCGCTTCGGCAACAAAGTGACCTATTTTCTGGCGCTGACCCTATGGTCGCTATTCACCATGTTCCACGGCCTGGCGGTTGGCCTGAAAAGTCTGCTGTTGTGCCGCTTTGGCCTCGGCGTCAGCGAAGCGCCCTGTTTCCCGGTGAACAGTCGGGTGGTGAGCGCCTGGTTCCCGCAGCAGGAGCGGGCGAAGGCGACGGCGGTCTATACCGTCGGCGAATATCTCGGGCTGGCCTGCTTTTCGCCGCTGCTGTTCTGGATAATGGGCAGCTTCGGCTGGCGCGCGCTGTTTATTAGCGTCGGCGCGGTCGGCGTGATGTTCGCGCTTGTGTGGTGGCGCTGCTATCGCGAGCCGCATGAAGATAAACACCTCAATCAGCAGGAGCGCGAGCACATCGTCAACGGCGGCGGAATGTCCACCGGCGCAGAGCAGCATACCGCCTTTAGCTGGCCGTTGATTCGCCAGCTGCTGGCGAAAAGACAGATTCTCGGCGCCAGCATCGGGCAGTTTGCCGGTAATACGGTGCTGGTCTTCTTCCTGACCTGGTTTCCAACTTATCTGGCCACCGAACGCCATATGCCGTGGATTAAGGTCGGCTTCTTTGCCATCATGCCGTTCTTGGCGGCGGCGGGCGGCGTGATGTTCGGCGGCTGGGTCTCGGATAAGCTGCTGAAGGCCACCGGTTCGGCGAATCTCGGGCGTAAACTGCCGATCATTGCCGGTCTGCTGATGGCGAGCACGATTATCTCCGCCAACTGGCTGACCAGCGATCTGGCGGTGATTCTGGTGATGTCGTTCGCCTTTTTTGGCCAGGGGATGGTCGGCCTGGGCTGGACGTTAATTTCCGATATCGCGCCGAAAGGCCTTGGCGGTCTGACCGGCGGCTTGTTTAACTTCTGCGCTAATCTTGCCGGGATCCTGACGCCGCTGATCATCGGTTTCATCGTCGCGGCCTCCGGCAACTTCTTCTACGCGCTTGTTTATATCGGCGGCGCTGCGCTGCTGGGCGTAGCGGCATATGTGTTTATTTTGGGTGACGTCAAGCGTATCGAACTTTCGCAGTAACGTGATGCAGTCGTTGTTAAAGGAGCAAGGAATGGTGATTAGTGGAAATACGCGGCTGATAGCGCATCTTGGCTATCCGACCGCGAAGTTTAAAGCGCCGATGATTTATAACCCGTGGTTTGCCGATCGACAGGTCGACGCCAAAGTAGTGCCGATGGGCGTGAAGCCTGAGGACTACGCCGCCTTTGTCCCGATGCTATTTAAAATGACCAATATTATTGGCGCGCTGGTCACCATGCCGCACAAAATCGCCACCTGCGGGCTGGTGCAGCATCTTAGCCCGACGGCGGCAATTGCGGGCGCCTGTAACGCGATTCGCCCCGAAGCCGACGGCACGCTCAGCGGTGATATGTTTGACGGAGAAGGCTTTGTTCTCGGTATCCGGCGCAAAGGGTTCGCGACGCAAGGGGCGCGGGCGCTGGTGGTGGGCAGCGGCGGCGTCGGCTCGGCCATTGCCGCATCGTTGGCGGCAGCGGGCGTCAGCGCCCTGACGCTGTACGACGTCCGCCCGCAGACGGCGGAAGCGCTGGCCGGACGTCTGCTCGAGCACTATCCTCGGCTGGATATCACTCTGATGCAGCGCGACCCGCAGGGGCACGATCTGGTGGTCAACGCTACGCCGCTGGGGATGAAAGAGGGCGATCCGCTGCCGCTGGACCCGCAGCGCCTGGCGCCGGGCACTTTTGTTGGCGAAGTGGTTATGGCCCAGGAATTTACTCCGCTACTGCAGGCCGCGCGGGCGGCGGGCTGCCCCATTCAGCGCGGCACCGACATGCTGTTTGAAATGATCCCGGCCTATCTGCGCTTCTTTAACCTGCCGGTGGCAACGCCGGAACAGCTGCGCGAACTGGCGGAAATTGGCTACTGAAATGATCTGAACCTGCGTTATTATAGCGCTGTATTTATGACTATATAGCGATGGTTCTTATGACTCCCTCCCTAAAGCTGCTGGCAGCGGGAAGCCTGAAAAGCGCTTTCATTCCGCTGCTGGCGCGCTTTCAGCAACAGACCGGCATCCCGGTCGACGTCCATTTCGGTCCGGCTGGTCTGCTGCGCGAGCGCATTGAGGCCGGAGAGCCGTGCTCCGTGTTCGCCTCGGCCAATAGCCATCATCCGCAGGCGCTGCGTCAGGCGGGGCTGGCCGGAGAGTGCTATTGGTTCGCCCGGAATCAGCTGATGCTGACCGTCCGGCGCGACGCGAAAACCGAGGCGCGGGAGTGGCTGACGCTGCTCAGCGACCCGGGCTTGCGTCTGGCAACCTCAACGCCGGGCTGCGACCCTTCAGGCGACTACACCTGGCAGCTTTTCTCCCACATTGAAGAGCGCTGTCCCGGCGTCGGTGCCGCCATCATGGCGCGCGCGCGTCCGCTGGTAGGCGGTCGAGACTCCCTGCCGGTGCCTGCGGGAGAAACCGCCGGGGCGTGGCTCATTCGGCAAAATTTAACCGATCTGTTTATCGGCTATGCGCATTACGCCGCGCAGATGGCGGCGTGCGGCGATCTGCGTACGCTGGTTATTCCGCCGGCGTGGAATGTTCGCTGCGATTATCAACTGACGCAGATTGAACAAAGCGCCGGGGCGCAGCGTCTGTGCCGCTTTATCCTCGGCGCGGAGGGCCAGCATTTTCTGAAAAACGCCGGCTTTTTAGCCATCAACGGCGAATCGTAAACTGCGGGGCCAGCAGCGGCAGCGCCGAGCCCGGGTGACAGATTTTGCGTACCGCCAAACCATACGCGCGCTGAAGATTCTCTTCCGTCAGTACGGCGGTGGATTCTCCCGCCAGCCATTCACCGTCGGGGAGCAGTAGCAAAGTCTGGTTCGCTACCTGCAGAGCGTGGGTGGGATCGTGCGTGGTAAACAGCACCGTCCGCTTCTGGCGATATGCCAGGTCGCTAATCAGCTGCAGCACCAACTGCTGATTGGCCAGATCCAGCGCCGAGCAGGGTTCATCCAGCAGGATATTCTGGCTGGCGCCCACCAGCGCCCTGGCGATGAGCACCAGCTGCTGCTGGCCGCCGGACAGCGCACGGAACACCTTGTCGGCGAGCGTCGCGATCCCCAGCTGCGCCAGCGCCTCCTGGACCTGGCGCTCGTCGTCCGCCGATGGCTGAGCGAACAGGTTAACGTGGCGCGCCCGCCCCATCAGCACCACGTCACGTACCAGCCAGCTAAAGGCTGGACGAAAATGCTGCGGCACGATGGCGATACCGCCGGTGCCGGTAAACTGGCCGCCGAGCGGCGCCAGGACGCCGGTCAGGGTATCAAGCAGGGAGCTTTTGCCGCGGCCGTTGGCGCCAAGTACCGCCCAGATATCACCGGAGCGGCACTGCAGGTTCAGCGGTGCGAATAGCGGTCGGCTATAACCGTAGAGCAGGTTGCTTAAATTCAGGGAAAGGGTCATCAGCGCGCGCCCGTGCGTCGCGACTGCACCAGCAGCCAGGTGAACAGCGGCGCGCCAAGCAGCGCGGTGATAATACCAATGGGAATTTCGGCCTGGGTTAGCGTGCGGGCAAGGTCATCGACGACGATCATAAAACCGCCGCCGAGCCAGAAGGCGATAGGGAGAAGACGCCGGTGATCGGCGCCGGTCAGCAGCCGCGCCAGATGCGGGATCACCAGCCCGACCCATGCGATGCTGCCGCTGACCGCCACCTGAGCGGCGACCAGCACCGCGCAGCATACCAGCACCCCGCGACGCAGCGCGGTCACCGAAACGCCCAGCCCGCGGGCATCTTTTTCCTCCAGCGCCAGCAGGTTAATCCGCCAGCGGAGCCTGAACAGCACCATCGCGGCGCAGGCTACCGGTAGCGCCATCAGCAGGACTTTATGCCAGCTGGCGGTGGCAAAGCTGCCGAGCAGCCAGAAGACGATATTCGGCAGCGTTTCTTCGGTATCGGCCAGATACTGCATCAGGCTCACCAGGGCGGCAAAAAAGCCGCTGAGGATAATTCCTGAGAGGATCAGTACCAGGGTACTTTCGCGCCCCTGCAGCGCGGCGATTAGATAGACCAGCATCAGCGCGGCAAGGCCGAATAGAAAGGTCGAGGTCATCATCAGCGCGGCATTGAGTCCCAGCAGAATCGCCAGCGTCCCGCCGAAAGCGGAGCCGGAGGTGACGCCGATGATATGCGGGTCGACCAGCGGGTTCTGGAACACCCCTTGTAAGGTGGCCCCGCACAGCCCCAGCGCGCCGCCGGCCAGCAGCGCCATCACGATCCTCGGCAGTCTGACCGACCACACCACCTGACCGGCGACGCCGTCGAGGGGGGAAAGATGCGCCAGCTGGCGAAAAACCTCCGCCAGGCTTAACGGATACTGCCCGAGGCAGATAGAGGCGAGTGCAATCATGAGCGTTACCAGCGCGAGGGTACAGTGCAGCAGAGCCGGATGACGATGACTAAGCATCCGGCGACCACTTCACGCGGTAGAAACGCTGATAGTACTCCTGCGCCTTCGCATCGACATCAATGGTGTTATAGCGTGATGGATAGAGCTTTTTCGCCATCCACAGCTCGCCAATCGCCAGCGCCTCCGGCATCGGATAGCCCCAGGCCTTAGCGTACTCCGGCATCAGCCACACGCGATGGTTTTTGACCGCGTCAATGCTCTGCCACTGCGGGTCGTTTTGTATCTGTTTGACCAACTCCGGGTAGCGGTCCTGAACGAAAATTACCTGCGGATCCCACTGTAGTACCTGCTCCAGCGAGACCTGGCGCGCCCCCTTCACGCTGGCGGCGGCTACGTTCAGCGCTCCGGCGTGCTTCATCATCAGGCCGGTATATTTGCCCGAACCGTAGGTGTTGAGATCCGGATTGGCCATATACACCCGCACCCGCTCATTTTCCGGGATGTCGGCAACCGGCGCATTGGCCAGACTGCGCGCGCTGAAGGTGTAATCAATCAGCTGTTCGGCCTGATCCTGGCGACCGACCACTTCGCCAATCAGGCGGATCCCCTTTTTCAGCCCCTCATTGTAGGCCTGCTCTTCATTGGCCATTGTCGGGTTCATTTTGTTTTTCTCCCCTGCGGCATCCTGGCGCAGAGAGATCGCCACCACCGGGATCCCGGCGCTCTGGATCTGCTGGATCATCGCCTGCGGCGCATAGTTGGCAACGAAGACTACCTGCGGATGTAGCGCCAGCAGGCTCTCGATATTGACCTGGGTGAGATCGCCTGGCATCGGCAGTTTTTCAATGTTCGGCATAAAGCGCGCAAACTGCGGGCCAAGCTGTTTTTTCCAGCTGCTCAAGACGCCGACGACGTCGTCAGCAGCATTAAGTTGCACCAGCAGGTTTAAGGTCTGGTGCTGGAGCACCACGGCGCGGGTGATGTGGTCGGGGAGGGTGACTTCACGGCCCAGCTGGTCGGTGAGGGTGCGATCGGCAAAGGCCTGACCGGTGAACAGGCTGGCGCTTAACAGCGCCATAGCAAAGAAAACGCGCGGATGTCTGGACATGATGGGCTCAGCGGCAAAGGAAAAATCGTTGTATATTAAAATATATAACGAGTCCGGGCGCAATGGCTGACGGGCGATTTAACCCTTATGGACAGGGCTACTGGTAGAAAACCTCTTCATCGGACATCCGTTCCTCTATCTGCCTTGCGACCTTTTGCAGCGAGGCGAGATGCTTTTGCGCCGCCTGGTCGATGGTCATAGCTTTGGCCATATAGACCAGGTTCAGGCAGCCGATAACCCGCTGCCGACGGCGAACGGGAACGGCAATGGAGGCGATTTTCTCCTCCTGCTGCCAGCCGCGAAAGTTTTCACCGTAGCCGTTTTGCCGGGTGCGTTCGAGAATGGCGGCCAGTTTTTCCGGCTCGCGCGCCAGCTGATACTCCGCTTCCGGGCGGGCAGCCAGCATATCGATGATCGGGCGTCGTTCGTGTTCCGGCGCGAAAGCCAGCCAGGTTAACCCGGAGGCGGTCAGCAGCAGCGGCAGGCGGCGGCCGACCATTGCCCGGTGGAAGGAGAGGCGGCTGAAGCGGTGGGTGGTTTCGCGCACCACCATCGCATCGACGTCCAGGGTGGTGATATCGGTCGGCCATAAAACCTCGCGCAGCAGCTCGCCAAGCAGCGGCGTGGCGAGGGCAGAAATCCAATGTTCGTCACGAAATCCCTCACTTAACTGACGCACTTTAATCGTCAGGCGAAAGCTGTCATCGGAGCGGCTGCGGCGCACGTAACCCTCATCCTGCAGCGTTTCCAGCAGCCGCCTGACGGTCGTACGATGCAGACCGCTAAACTCGGCCAGGGTGCTGACCGTCGCGCCTCCGTCGAATTTATTTAACAAATTTAATAACAATAATCCGCGGCTCAATCCGCGTACCGTTTTGTATTCCGCCGACGAATTCTCGTTCATGCATCCTCAATAAAAATCAGTTTAAACAAGCTTGTGCACCAGGTGCACATCAGGTGATGTTTTGATTGTAGCGTAAATCGCCAACCCTATACTGACCTCACAATAAAAATAAATTCACATTTAGTTAACAAATTGCCTCGCTGACATTAGTGCAGTGGCGGCAATTTGTCCGAAGCGTGAGGTTTTGAAAATGACAACATCCAATCCTGATATCCAGCCCGCCGTACAGCACAGCGCGCAGGTCGCGATTGCCGGCGCCGGCCCGGTTGGCCTGACGATCGCCAACTACCTCGGGCAGATGGGCGTCAGCGTGGTGCTGATCGAGAAGCTCGAGTCGCTGATCGATTATCCCCGCGCCATCGGTATCGACGATGAGGCGCTGCGGGCGATGCAGGCCGTGGGGCTGGTAGATAACGTGCTGCCGCATACCACGCCGTGGCACGCGATGCGCTTTCTCACCCCCAAGGGGCGCTGCTTTGCCGATATTCAGCCGATGACCGACGAGTTTGGCTGGTCGCGCCGTAACGCGTTTATTCAACCGCAGGTCGATGCCGTGCTGTACGACGGACTCAGCCGCTTTCCCCACGTGCGCTGCCTGTTTTCCCGCGAAGTTGAAGCCTTTAGCCAGAATAGTGACGGTGTCACGTTAAATGTTAAAGGCAGCGGCGGCGAGCGGGAAACCGTTCGCGCCGACTGGCTGGTGGCCTGCGACGGCGGAGCCAGCTTTATTCGCCGCACGCTGAATATTCCTTTTGAAGGGAAAACCGCGCCGAATCAATGGATTGTTATCGATATTGCCAACGATCCGCTGGCGACGCCGCATGTCTATCTGTGCTGCGACCCGGTGCGCCCGTACGTCTCCGCCGCGCTGCCGCACGGCATCAGGCGTTTCGAATTTATGGTCATGCCCGGCGAAACCGAAGCCCAGCTCAGCGAGCCGCACAAGATGCGCCAGCTATTGAGCAAAGTGCTGCCGGACCCGGATAACGTCGAACTGATTCGCCAGCGCGTCTATACCCATAACGCACGCATCGCCGAACGCTTTCGCGTCGATCGCGTGCTGCTGGCGGGCGACGCGGCGCACATCATGCCGGTCTGGCAGGGACAGGGTTACAACAGCGGTATGCGCGATGCTTTTAACCTGGCCTGGAAACTGGCGCTGGTGGTGAACGGCAAAGCCGGAGAGGCGCTGCTGGACAGCTACCAGCAGGAGCGGCGCGATCACGCCAAAGCGATGATCGACCTGTCGGTTACCGCCGGCAACGTCCTGGCGCCGCCGAAACGCTGGCACGGCGCGGTGCGCGACGGAATTTCGTGGCTGCTGAATTATCTGCCGCCGGTCAAACGCTACTTCCTTGAAATGCGTTTCAAGCCGATGCCGCAGTATCGCGACGGCGCGCTGCTGGCGGAAGGCGAAGGCAAAACGTCTCCGGTTGGCAAAATGTTTATCCAGCCGAAGGTCACGCTGGAAACGGGGCAGGTGACGCTGCTCGATGAGGTGATTGGCGCCAGGTTCGCCATTATCGCCTGGGGCTGCAATCCCTGGTGGGGGCTCACCGACGAGCAGATTGCGCGCTGGCGCGCGGTCGGGGTGCAGTTCATCCAGGTCGTGCCGGAAGTACAGATTCATTGCGATCAGGACAACGTGCCCGGCGTTATCCGCGTGGGCGATACGCAAAACCGCCTGAAAAACTGGTTCGCGCAGCACGATACCGCCATCGCCGTGGTGCGTCCGGATCGCTTCGTCGCGACCGTGGCTATCCCGCAAACCCTCGGCAAAAAGCTCAACGCGCTGGCGAGCAAGATGCAGCTGGCCTCCGCGCAAGCGCCAACCGTGATTGAACAGGTGGCCTGATATGAACGCTTATCTTCATTGCCTCTCGCATACGCCGCTGGTGGGTTACGTTGACCCGGAACAGGCGGTGCTGGACGAAGTTAACGGCACCATTGCCGACGCGCGGGCGCGTATTGCCGCTTTCGATCCGGAGCTGGTGGTGCTGTTTGCCCCCGATCACTACAACGGCTTTTTCTACGATGTGATGCCGCCGTTCTGTTTAGGCATCGGCGCAACTTCTATCGGCGATTTCAGCAGCGCCAGCGGCGTTCTGCCGGTGCCGACGGCGCTGGCGGAGGCCTGCGCCCACGCGGTGATGAAGGAGGGCATCGATCTGGCGGTCTCCTACTGCATGCAGGTGGATCACGGCTTCGCGCAACCGCTGGAGTTCCTGCTCGGCGGGCTGGATACGCTGCCGGTTCTGCCGGTGTTTATCAACGGCGTCGCGTCGCCGCTGCCGGGCTTTCAGCGTACCCGCATGCTGGGCGAAGCCATCGGCCGCTTTCTGACCACCCTCAATAAACGGGTATTAATCCTCGGCTCCGGCGGCCTGTCGCATCAGCCGCCGGTACCGGAGCTGGCGAAGGCCGATGCCCATATGCGCGACCGGCTGCTGGGCAGCGGCAGGCAGCTGCCGCCGGACGAACGGGAACTGCGCCAGCAGCGCGTGATTAGCGCGGCGAAGCAGTTTATCGAGGATCAGCACTCGCTCTATCCGCTCAATCCGGTCTGGGATACCCGCTTCATGAGCCTGCTGGAGCAGGGGCGGCTGGCGGAGCTGGACGCCGTCAGTAACGAAGAGCTGTCGGCAATGGCCGGGAAATCAACGCACGAAATTAAAACCTGGGTGGCCGCCTTTGCCGCGCTATCCGCATTTGGCCGCTGGCGCTGCGAAGGTCGCTATTACCGACCAATCCCCGAGTGGATTGCCGGGTTTGGCTCGCTGAGCGCCACAGTGCAGAACTGAATTAACGGGAGAATATGATGAGCTACCAACCGCAAACCGAAGCCGCCACCAGCCGCTTTCTCAACGTGGAAGAGGGCGGAGAAACATTACGCATCCATTTTAATGACTGCGGCCAGGGTGACGAAACCGTGGTGATGCTGCACGGCTCCGGCCCCGGAGCTACCGGCTGGGCCAACTTTAGCCGCAATATCGACCCGCTGGTGGAGGCGGGCTATCGGGTCATTCTGCTGGACTGCCCCGGCTGGGGGAAAAGCGATGCTATCGTCAATCGCGGCTCCCGCTCCGACCTGAACGCCCGGGTGCTGAAAAGCGTCATTGATCAGCTGGATATCAGCAACGTGCATTTGCTGGGCAACTCGATGGGCGGACACAGCGCGGTGGCCTTTACCCTCAGCTGGCCGGAGCGCGTCGGCAAACTGGTGCTGATGGGCGGCGGAACCGGCGGCATGAGCCTGTTTACGCCGATGCCGACGGAAGGCATCAAGCTGCTGAACGGCCTGTATCGCGAACCGACCATCGAAAACCTGAAAAAGATGATGAACATCTTTGTTTTCGATCCCCGCGATCTGACTGACGCCCTGTTCGACGCGCGTCTCAACAACATGCTATCGCGCCGGGAGCATCTGGATAATTTCGTCAAAAGTCTCGAAGCCAACCCGAAGCAGTTCCCGGACTTTAGCCCGCGTCTCGGCGAAATCCGCGCGCAGACACTGATCGTCTGGGGGCGTAACGATCGCTTCGTGCCGATGGACGCCGGGCTGCGCCTGCTGGCGGGCATTAACGGTTCTGAACTGCATATCTATCGCGACTGCGGCCACTGGGCGCAGTGGGAGCACGCGGAGAGTTTTAACCAACTGGTGCTCGATTTTCTGGCACGTGCCTGAGGAAGCAGAATGACAACTTTATCTCTTGAACACCTGGCGCAACGGTTGCGTGAGGCGGAAAGTCGCGGCCGGGCGATTGAACCGCTGCGAGCTCTCCTCGGCGTCGACAACGCCGAAGCGGCCTATGCTATCCAGCGGATGAACGTGCAGCACCACGTGGCGAACGGCCGCCGGGTGGTGGGACGCAAGGTGGGATTGACCCATCCTAAAGTGCAGCAGCAGCTGGGCGTTGACCAGCCGGATTTCGGCACCCTGTTTGCCGACATGTGCTACGGCGATAACGCCAATGTGCCGTTCTCCCGGGTGCTGCAGCCGAAGGTGGAAGCCGAAATCGCCCTGGTGCTGAAACAGGATCTGCCGCATGCCGATACCACTTTTGATGAACTGTACGCCGCCATCGACTGGGTTCTGCCGGCGCTGGAAGTGGTCGGCAGCCGTATCCGCGACTGGTCGATTGGCTTTGTCGATACGGTCGCCGATAACGCCTCCTGCGGCGTTTACGTTTTGGGCAGTCCGGCGCGGCGCCCGGATGGGCTGGATCTGAAACATTGCGTGATGCGCATGACCCGTAACGAGGAAGAGGTCTCCAGCGGGCGCGGCAGCGAATGCCTTGGCCATCCGCTGAACGCGGCGGTGTGGCTGGCGCGCAAAATGGCCAGCCTCGGCGAGCCGCTGCGGGCGGGCGATATCGTGCTCACCGGAGCGTTAGGCCCGATGGTGGCGATTACCGCCGGCGATCGTTTTATCGCCCATATCGACGGTTTAGGTTCAGTGGCGGCGACCTTTGTCGCCGAAGAGGAACAGCGTAATGAGTAAACGTAAAGTCGCCATTATCGGCTCCGGCAATATCGGCACCGATTTAATGATCAAAATTCTGCGCCACGGGCAGCACCTGGAGATGGCGGTGATGGTCGGCATCGACCCTGAGTCTGACGGCCTGGCCCGCGCCCGGCGTATGGGCATCGCCACCACCCATGAGGGCGTTGGCGGGCTGATGCAGATGGCGGAATTCGCCGATATCGATGTGGTTTTTGACGCCACCAGCGCCGGGGCGCACGTGAAAAACGACGCCGCGTTGCGGGAAGCCAAACCGGGGATCCGCGTGATCGACCTGACCCCAGCGGCCATCGGCCCGTACTGCGTGCCGGTGGTCAATCTCGAGGCCAATCTTGCCGAGGGTAACGTCAATATGGTGACCTGCGGCGGCCAGGCCACTATCCCGATGGTGGCGGCGGTATCCAGAGTGGCAAAAGTGCACTATGCGGAGATCGTCGCCTCGATCGCCAGCAAATCTGCCGGTCCGGGGACGCGCGCTAACATTGATGAATTTACCGAAACCACCTCGCAGGCCATTGAGAAAGTGGGCGGCGCGGCGAAAGGCAAAGCGATTATCGTGCTGAATCCGGCGGAGCCGCCGCTGATGATGCGCGATACCGTTTATGTCCTGAGCGAAGCGGCATCGCAGCAGGCGGTTGCCGAGTCGATCGCCGAGATGGCGGCGGCGGTGCAGGCCTATGTGCCGGGATATCGCCTGAAGCAGCAGGTGCAGTTTGAGGTCATCCCGGAAGATAAACCGGTGAATCTGCCGGGCGTCGGCCGCTTCTCCGGCCTGAAAACGGCGGTTTACCTCGAGGTCGAAGGGGCGGCGCACTATCTGCCCGCTTACGCGGGTAACCTCGATATTATGACGTCGGCGGCGCTGGCGACGGCGGAAAAAATGGCCCAGGCGATGAATGACGCAGCGGGAGAGGCAGCATGAACGGCAAAAAACTCTATATCTCCGACGTGACTCTGCGCGACGGGATGCACGCGATTCGCCATCAATACTCACTCGACAATGTACGCCAGATTGCCCGGGCGCTGGATAGCGCGGGAGTGGATTCAATCGAAGTCGCCCACGGCGACGGCCTGCAGGGTTCCAGCTTTAACTACGGCTTCGGCGCGCACAGCGACCTGCAGTGGATTGAAGCGGCGGCGGAGTCGGTCAGCCAGGCGAAGATCGCGACTTTACTGCTTCCCGGCATCGGTACCCTGCATGACCTGAAAAATGCGTATCAGGCAGGCGCGCGGGTGGTGCGCGTGGCCACCCACTGCACCGAGGCGGATGTTTCCGCGCAGCATATCGCCTTCGCCCGCGAGCTGGGCATGGACACCGTCGGCTTCCTGATGATGAGCCATATGACCACTCCGGAGCAGCTGGCGCAGCAGGCGCTGAAAATGGAATCCTACGGCGCGACCTGTATCTACGTTGTCGATTCCGGCGGGGCGATGAATATGCGCGATATTCGCGATCGTTTCCGCGCCCTCAAATCGGTGCTGAAGCCGGAAACCGCCACCGGGATGCACGCGCACCATAACCTGAGTCTCGGCGTCGCCAACTCCATCGCCGCGGTGGAAGAGGGCTGCGACCGCATCGACGCCAGCCTGGCGGGGATGGGCGCCGGTGCGGGCAACGCGCCGCTGGAGGTGTTTATCGCCGCCGCCGATAAGCTCGGCTGGAATCATGGCACCGATCTGTATGCCCTGATGAACGCCGCCGATGAGCTGGTGCGCCCGCTGCAGGATCGCCCGGTGCGGGTTGACCGCGAAACGCTGGCGCTGGGCTATGCCGGGGTTTACTCCAGCTTTCTGCGCCACAGCGAAGTGGCCGCCGAGCGCTACGGCCTGAGCGCGGTGGATATCCTCGTCGAACTGGGCAAACGGCGGATGGTGGGCGGTCAGGAGGATATGATCGTCGACGTCGCGCTGGACCTGCTCAATCGTCATCAATAAAAGCAACGCGCGGCTGGCAACGTATCAGCCGCCATTTACCTGCTCCGCTTGTCCGGATATCGCAAAGGTACCCTATGACCCAAACAACGACTGCAAGCAATTCGCGCCTGATGTTAACCGTCGGGCTCTGTTTTATGGTGGCCCTGATGGAAGGGCTGGATCTCCAGGCGGCGGGCATCGCCGCCGTCGGCATGGCGCAGGCGTTCGCGCTGGATAAAATGCAGATGGGCTGGATTTTCAGCGCCGGGATCCTCGGCCTGCTGCCCGGCGCGCTGGTGGGCGGCATGCTGGCGGATCGCTATGGCCGCAAGCGAATTCTGCTCGGCTCGGTGCTGCTCTTCGGCCTGTTCTCAATCGCCACCGCGCTGGCATGGAATTATCCGACGCTGCTGCTGGCGCGCCTGTTAACCGGCGTCGGGCTTGGCGCGGCGCTGCCGAATCTGATTGCTTTAACCTCCGAGGCTGCGGGTCCTCGTTTTCGCGGCAGGGCGGTCAGCCTGATGTACTGCGGCGTGCCCATCGGCGCGGCGCTGGCAGCGGCGCTGGGCTTTTTCGGCCTTGCCGCGGCCTGGCAAACGGTGTTCTGGGTCGGCGGTATCGTTCCGCTGCTGCTGGTGCCGTTATTGATGCGCTGGCTGCCGGAATCGCAGGCGTTTCGGCGCAGCGCACAGGGCGTGCCGCTACGCACGCTCCTTGCGCCGGGCAACGTCGCCGCTACTCTGCTCCTGTGGTTGTGCTATTTCTTTACGCTGCTGGTGGTCTATATGTTGATCAACTGGCTGCCGATGCTGTTAGTTGGCCAGGGAATCAGCCCCAGCGAGGCGGCGGGGGTGATGTTTGTCCTGCAGTTCGGCGCCGCCTGCGGGACGTTGCTGCTGGGGGCGCTGATGGATAAGCTCAGTCCGCTATGGATGTCGCTGCTGATTTATATCGGTATGCTGGCGTCGCTGCTGGCCCTGGGAACCGCGTCCTCGCTGACCGCAATGCTCTTCTCCGGCTTTGTCGCCGGCCTGTTTGCCACCGGCGGCCAGAGCGTGCTGTATGCGCTGGCTCCGCTGTTCTATCGCACCGAAATCCGCGCCACGGGCGTGGGAACGGCGGTGGCGATTGGCCGTCTCGGCGCGATGAGCGGTCCGCTGCTGGCTGGCAAAATGCTGGCGCTGGGCACCGGCACCGTCGGGGTGATGGCGGCGTCCGCCCCCGGCATTCTGCTGGCGGGCGTGGCGGTGTTCTGGCTGATGAGCCGACAAAAGCGCGCCGCGCTGGCCTGAGCATTTCCGTTTATTCCCGGGGACGGCGCGGTAAACCCGCGCCTTGTCCGGGCTACCGGCCCGCAGAAGTTTGTTGCTTGTAGCCCGGCTAAGCGCAGCGCGAGCCGGGGCGCTGTCCTTCGCCTTGCGCATCTCTCTACTTTGGCATAGGTTAAATCATCATCCATTGATTCTTCCGGGCATCATGTCTTTTACCTCCCGCTTACTGAGCACTATCCCCGGCATCCGGTATGCCTTTCTCGACGTCCATGAAACCGCCGCCTTTCCCTATAGCGAAATGGCGCCAGTTAAACTGGTTCACAGCAACATCGTGCATGAGTATCTGGCGCCGCAGGCGGAGCGACCCCATGTCGATGCGATGTTTACCGCCGTCAGCGGACAAAAGATAGGGGTAGTGACCGCCGACTGTCTGCCGCTGCTGATGGCGTCGCGCGATGGGCGCTATATTTGTAGCGTCCACGCAGGCTGGCGCGGCGCGGCCAGCGGAATTATTGAAAATAGCCTGGCGTTGTTTCAGCGTTATAACGTCGCCCCGCAAGATCTGGTGGTAGTGAGCGGGCCGCATATTCACGCCTGCTGCTACGAAGTCACCGCCGACTTCTATCAGGCTCTGCTGGCAATGCCCGCAGGCGAGCTGGCAAAGCGCCATCGGGAGCAGCTCTTCCTGCCCCATCAGGCGGCGTCAGTGGGGGAGCAGGCGCAAGCGACCGCTGACGACAATGTCTGGTTCGATCTGCGGGCCTTTGCCCATCTCCTGCTGCGCAGCGCGGGGGTGCCGGAAGAAAACATGGAGTGGCTGGGGAGCTGTACCTACTGCACGCCGCAGCTGCTGGGGTCGTTTCGTCGGCGCACGCATTTCCCGGCGCCGAAGTCATTTCAGTACTCATGGATCATGCGCGAACCTGATAGTGCGGGCCGATGAGACGAAATGATATTTGATGATGTGTAACATCGGCGGGCGTTTGCTATCTCTGCACTCCTTCAAACAAGGAGGATTGCAAAATGAAATTGAACCCGTTCGCTTTAACTCTTGCGCCGCTGCTGGCCGCCGGCGCGTTTTCTGCTCATGCCGGCCCGCAGGCCCACGTGGTCTGCGCTTATCACCATACGTTGGGCGATGACGCCATTATGATGTTCGGCAAACCGAATCAGGCTATGTGGCATGATTTTTTTGGCAACACCCATACTGACGCAGTGTCGACCTATCAGACGCTGCGCGACCAGCCGGAAACCACCTGCGATAACAAAGCCGACAGCTCCGCCTACTGGGCGCCATCGCTGAAGCTGCCTGACGGTCAGGTGGTCGCGCCGGCCTATCAAAAAACCTACTACCAGACCAGCAAAGTCGAACAGCATCCGCTGCATCCGTTCCCGGCCGGTCTCGAACTGCTGGCGGGCGATCATCACGGTTCTGCTCCCAGTTCGCGCATTACCTTTCTCTGCGCCAACGGCAATGGCTATACCAATAAGGCCGATCAGATTTGCGGGCTGCGCAAAGCGGGGGATGCGGTACAGTTTAATATCGGTATCCAGTTCCCCAACTGCTGGGATGGCGTCAACCTGAAACCGACGCACGGCCACAGTAACGCGACATACGACGTCAATGGCGCCTGTCCAGGCGATTACCCGGTGAAAATTCCGACCGTAAACATGAACGTGGCATACGTTCTGCCGCAGATAAAAACGCTGGATACGGCAAAAATTCAGCTTTCGATGGATCCGGTCATGGACGGCGACAAGCGTCAAGAGCGCTGGGGCAGCATCTATACGGCGCACGCGGATTTCATGAACGGCTGGACGGTTGAGGCAGCGCACTATATGACCGAGCGCTGCATGAATAAGGGGATCGACTGCGGCAGCGCGGTGCCTTATGGCTTCTCCACGGTAGAGGAGAACGCGCTGGTGGACAGCACCGAGCCGACGGTGACCCATGCCGCTCCGGAAAATCTGGTGGTCAGCGATAACTGGAAAAACGGCGGGCGCACGCATAACCCGGAAACCATGACGCTGGTGAAATTCCCGATCCCGCCGCTGCCGCAGGGTCAGGACGCTTCGCTGTTTAAATATCAGTTGCGGATCTACGGTGGAAAAGTGGAAACCAACGGCGCGGATCAGATTTTCCTCTATCCGGCGAGCAACGACTGGAGCGCAAACAGCGTGACCTGGAATCATCGTCCGTCCTGCAACTACAGCTCTGATGGGGTTTTGTATCTTAATTCAAAGCGTGAATACCGGACGATCGATGTTGATAAAGCGGTGCGCAAGGCGCTGGCTGAGGGCAAAACCGAGATCTCGTGGTATATCGGCGGAGACCGTCAGGGCAACCGCTATCATTTCGATCCCGCGGGGTCGCAGCAGGAGCCGATGCTGATGCTGATGGGCTTTAAAAATACGCCGGAGACCTGATCGTGGCTATACCCCGGGAGCAGAGTACAGCGCGGCATAATTTCCCGGAGGCGATGCTGCGCATCTGTCCGGGCTACGGGATGGCAGATGGCGGTGAACCTGTAGCCCGGGCAGGCGCTTTGCGCCGCCCCCGGGAGCAGAGTACAGGGGCCCGTAGCCCCGCTAAGCGCAGCGCGAGCGGGGGAAATCACAATACCTTAAACCCGTGCGTACCATCGCGCGCCAGCTGTTCAACCAGGCCGAACTCCCAGTCGAGGTAGGCCTGCATTGCCGCCGGGGAGTTATCGGTACCTTCATATGGGCGCAGATAGCGATCGCTACGCGGCGTCGCCAGATGCGTCTCGCCATGCTCCAACGCCAGTCCGGCATCAATCCACGCCAGGGTGCCGCCGCTCAGCAGCTGCACCGGTTTACCGGTTAAAGCCGCTACCTCCGGCACTGCGTAGCGGGCCAGCAGGCTGCTGCCGCAGGTGACAACGTAACGTTCTCCTTGCGGTATCACCTCCAGCGCCTGGCACAGCTGCGAACGAACCAGCCAGTAAGCGCCCGGGATATGCCGGGCGACATAGTTGGCGCTGGTGGTGAAGTCCAGCACCACGGTGCCGGGTACCCGCAGCTGTTCCGCTAACTGCTGTGGCGAAATCTCCTCCGCCTGCGGCCCCGGCGGTACTTTGGCTGCGGGGGTACCGCGCTCGCTAAAGTCTTCAGGGCGCGCATCATTTAACACCGCCACTTCCCACCCCATCTGCGCCAGCCAGGACGCCGTTATCGGTGCGCGTATCGCGTCATCGGCAATCAGCACAATCCGCGCTCCGCGCACGCTGGCGAAATGGTCGGTTTCCTGCACCAGCTGCCCGCCGGGCGCGCTAACGCTCAGCGGCAGATGGCCTGCGGCGTACTCCTCCGGGCTGCGAACGTCAAACAGGTAAGTCGTACGCGCGGGCTGCCGCAGCCAGCGCTGAAGGGTTGCGGTGTCTATAAAGGCGACGCCGGCGCGCTCCGCCAGCTGTCTCACCGCCGTCGCGCGTTCGACTGAGGCGCGAAAATCGGCATCGTAGCGGCGCTGCTGGCCGCGCTCAAGGTCAAGCCCGGCTAAGGTCCAGCCGATGGTGCCGTTGCGCAGCGCGTAGACCGGATTGGGCAAACCGGCGTTGCGCAGCGACTGCGTGCCGATAATACTGCGCGTGCGCCCCGCGCAGTTGACGATCACCGTCGCCTGCGGTGACGGAATCAGGCCCTCGATGCGCAGCGCCAGCTCCCCGCCGGGCACGCTGATGCTGCCGGGAATATTCATGGTGTGATACTCATCGAAACGGCGCGCGTCGACGACCACCACCTCCTGTTGACCCTCGAGCAGCGCCTTCACTTCCCCGGCGCTCAGCGAGGGGGTATGCCGCTCGCTCTCTACCAGCTCGCCGAACGCTTTACTCGGCGAATTCACGTCCTGAAACAGCTCCCCGCCGCTGCGTTGCCACCCCGAGAGGCCGCCTTCCAGCAGCGCGACATCCTGATAACCCCAGCTCTGCAGGCGCTCGACGGCCCGCTCCGCCAGACCTTCGCCGCCGTCATAGACGGTAATCGGCGTCGTCAGGCGCGGCACGCGTCGAAAAACATCCAGCTCCAGTTTGCTGAGCGGCAGATTAGCGGCAAACAGCGGATGGCTGCGGGCAAAGTCGGCCTCTTCGCGAACATCGATCAGCGCCAGCTCCGCGCCGTCAAGCAGCGCCTGGCGCAGCTGAGCGGTCGGGCGATAAGAACAGATGGGCATATTAATTATCCTTTGAGAGATCCCAGATATTGGGCAAGTGGCGATTGGAGTAACCGGAGACAAAAGGTTTGACGAGGCCTTCCGGGGTATAGACCGCGCGCCTGACGCCGCCGATATTGCCGCCGTAAACGTGAATACTGATCGAGACGCTATCCGCGAGGGCGTTGCTCACCCGGTGAATATCGCCATCGCGGGAAGAGACTTTTTCTACTTCACCAGGGGAGAGGCGTTCGGCAACGCCGCTGACCACCGGCTGGCCGCGCTCGTCCAGGCGGTAGCGCTGATTCTCCTCCGCGCCGCGCAGCATGCCGATGGCGCCCCACACCCGATGATCGTGAATCGGCGTCGATTGTCCAGGCCCCCAGACGAAGCTGACGATGGAAAATCGCTGTCCGGAATCGGCATGCAGTAGATACTGCTGATAGTGGTGAGGGTGTGGCAGGGTGTACTCTTCCGGCAGCCAGTCATCTTTTTTTACCAGCGTGGCCAGGCGCTGAGCCACAGCGTCAAGCAGGGCTGGCTCATCGGCAAATTCGCGATGCAGGGCATCAAGGTCCTGAATAAACTGGCGTAATTTTTCCACTCGCGGTGCGGTCATGGTCGCTTCCTGTTGTCGGGACTGGTCTTTACGCTAGCAAAGGCGTTAATATAATTAAAATGCAATTTCCGCATATATTAATATGCAAAAATCACATTAAGGACGCTATGCGCATCGACGACATTGACGCACTGATGGCCACCGTGCAGTTCTCCTCGCTTAATCAGGCCGCGGAATATCTCGGTATTACCCAATCGGCGATAACCCGCCGACTTCAGCGACTAGAGCAAACCCTCAACGTGACGCTGCTTGAGCGTCAGACCCGGCCGCTCACCCTGACCGCCGCCGGGCACCGGGTTTACGAGCAGTGCCTGAGCATCAAGCGGGAGACAAAAAAGCTGTACGGCCTGCTCGACCCCGAGGCCGAGCCGCACGGCATCCTGCGTCTCGGGGTTCCGCAGAGCGTGGCGGAAATTGCGCTGCAGCCGGCGCTGACTGCGCTGCGCCAGCAGTTTCCCGCCCTGAGACCGCAGGTGACCTGCGGCTGGAGCGGGCTGCTGCAAAAGCGCCTTGAAAGCGTCGAGCTGGACGGCGTGCTGGCGATGGGGCCGGAACAGCAACGCTTTGCTGAGGGCTACGGCGGGCGCCTGCTGTGCCCGCTGGATATTGCGGTGATTGCGGCCAAAAGCTGGCGTCTTCACGCCGGGGCGCTGCGCGACTGCGCGGAAAAAGGCTGGGTGCTTAATCCCGACGGCTGCGGCCTGCGGGCCGGGCTGATTCGCGAGCTGCAGTCCCAGGGGCTGCGTCTGGCGCTGAATGTTGAGACCGCCGGCGCTCAGCTGCAAATCAGCCTCGTGGCGCAAGGGCTGGGGCTTGGCCTGGTCCCGCGCGCCGCGCTGGCCGCCAGCCCGTGGCGCGATGAGGTGACAATATTGACGCTGGCGGATTTCCAGCCCGAGGTGCATCTGTGGCTGGTTCACGCGCAGAATCTGGCTAATCTGAGCCAGCCGCTGACTTTTTTCGCCGGCAAAGTCGTTCAGCAGCTAAACGTATCTGGCTGAAACGTATATATAATTTTTATAAATGCTTATCTCGCATATTAAGATATGATAAAAATGCATTTTGTTCATTAAGAGCCCGTGTATAGGGTAATGAAAACGCGCCGCCGCGGCGGCCCACTCATTATCCTGCTACAAGGAGTTCTGCATGAGCATTCAATTTCTCGGTATGATCGGCCACCGCCTGTCGTCGGAAACCATCGCCCCGGTCGGTCCGATTTTTGACCGCGATTACATCGTGCGTTTCGCGCAAACCCACGAGGCCGCCGGGTTTGACCGCCTGCTGGTGGGCCACTGGTCCGATCAACCCGACGGATTCCTGGTGACCGCGCTGGCGGGCCTGTCGACGCAAAAGATCGGCTTCCTGTTGGCTCATCGTCCCGGTTTTGTCTCGCCGACCCTCGCCGCGCGTAAGTTCGCTACCCTTGAACATCTGCTGGGCGGACGGCTAGCGGTGCATATCATCAGCGGCGGCAATGACGCCGAACAACGCCGCGACGGCGATTATCTCGATCACGACCAGCGCTATGCGCGTACCGATGCCTTCCTTGAGACCGTCCGCAAGGTATGGACCGCCGAACAGCCGGTGGATATCGCCAATGATTTTTATCAGGCGGAACAGGCGTGGTCGGCGATACGCCCGCTGCAAAAACCGCATATCCCTCTCTACTTCGGCGGCTCGTCGGAAGCCGCTATCGCCGTGGCCGGCAAGCACGCCAGTGTTTTCGCTCTGTGGGGCGAGTCGCTGGCGCAAACTGAGGATACCATCCAGCGCGTGCGGGCCGAGGCGGCGAAACATCAGCGAGACATCGACTTCAGCGTCTCGTTCCGGCCGATTATCGCCGCGACTGAAGCTGAGGCCTGGGAAAAAGCCGAGCATATTCTGCACGTCGCCACCGAACGGGCGGCGCAGAGCGGGGACGGCTTCAAAGCCAAGCCTGACAGCGTCGGGGCGCAGCGTCTACGGGCCACCGCAGCGCAGGGCAAGGTGGTAGATAAACGTCTGTGGACCGGAATTGCGCAGCTGGTGGGCGGCGGCCACAACTCTACCGCGCTGGTAGGCACTCCGGAACAGGTTGCTGACGCGCTGCTCGATTATTACGACATCGGCGTGCGCAACTTCCTGATCCGCGGATTCGATCCGCTCAACGATGCCCAGGAGTACGGTAAAGCGCTGCTGCCGATCGCCCGCGAAAAAGCGGCCCTGCGCGCCGCGGCGGAGCGCGCATCGTGAACCATCCGGCTACCGATGAGTGGGCGCGACGGCTCGCGGAGATTCGCCAGCTGATGGCGGAGCAGGCGGCCAGCCTCGACGCCAGCGGCGACTTTCCCCGCGACAATATCGACCGTCTGCGCCAGCGCGGCTTTTTAAGCCTCGCCGTACCGCTGCAGTACGGCGGGGCAGGTGCCGATCTTCCCAGGCTCCAGCAGGCTATTGCCGCTATTGCCTGGGGCGAACCGGCGACGGCGCTGATTGTCTGCATGCAGTACCTGCATCATCTGCGGCTGGCGGAAAACGAGAACTGGTCCGAGCCGCTGCGCCAGCGGGTTTTTCACGATGCCGTTGAGCGGGGAGGATTGATCAACAGCCTGCGCGTGGAGCCGGAACTGGGCTCCCCGGCGCGCGGCGGCCTGCCGCAAACCGTGGCGACCCGCCGCGCGGAAGGGTGGCAGATTAATGGCCATAAAATTTATACCACCGGTATTGAGGGGCTGAGCTGGCTGGCCATCTGGGGCCGCAGCGACGACGCTCCGCCGCTGGTCGGCACCTGGCTGGTGCCGCGCGAAAGTGACGGTATTAGCGTCGTCAAAAGCTGGGACCACGGCGGAATGCGGGCAACCGGCAGCCATGAAGTGGTGCTCAACAACGTGCAGGTGGCCGCCGATCACGCGGTGGATGTATGGGCTGCCGATGCGCCTCCCGCGCCGGATGCTGAACAGTTTCGCCTGTTTGCCAACCGCCACACGGCGCTACTGGCGGCAATTTACGACAGCATCGCGCGGGCGGCCCGCGACTGGCTGGTGTCCTGGCTGGGTACGCGTATCCCGGGGAGCCTTGGGCAACCGCTTTCCAGCCTGCCGCGGGTGCAGGAAAAAGTCGGCCAGATTGACGGCTGGCTACTGGTCAATCGCAGTCTGCTGGAAAAGGCCGCGCAGCTGGGCTTTTCCACCTTTGAGGCGAATCTCGCGAAAGTCACGATTACCGACAACGCCATTCAGGCGGTAAACCTGGCGCTGGAGCTCACCGGCAACCATGGCCTGAGTCGGCAAAATCCTCTGGAACGCCACTATCGTAACGTGCTGTGCGGACGGGTACACACCCCGCAGAGCGACAGCGCGTGGCTGGCGGCCGGCAAACACGCTTTTCAAAAATAAGGATAATTCTTATGCGCAGATTTAATGTTACCGCTTTAGGCGGCGCGATCATACTGCTGGTCCTCAGCGGCTATGCGGCGGCTGAGGAGCGAATCACCCTGCGAATTGCCGATCAAAAAGGCGGCATGCGTTCGCAGCTGGAGGCCGCCAACGCCCTGCAGAATCTCCCATATGAGATTAAATGGGCCGAGTTTCCGGCCGCCGCGCCGCTGGCGGAAGCGCTTAACGCCGGGGCGGTGGATGCGGGGATAATCGGCGATGCGCCGCTGCTGTTCGCGCTGGCTAACGGCGCGCCGGTTAAAGCCATCGCCGTCGATAAAAGCAACCCCGCCGGCACCGCGGTGCTGGTCTCGCCCGGCAGCGCGTTGAAAAGCGCCGCGGATTTAAAAGGCAAACGCATCGCTACCGGTAAAGGATCGATTGGCCACTTTGTGGCGCTGAAAGCGCTGGAGCAGGTGGGAATTTCGCCAAAGGATGTGCAGTGGGTGTTTCTCGGTCCGGTGGACGCCAAAGTGGCGCTGCTCAACGGTTCGGTTGATGCCTGGGCGACCTGGGAGCCGTACACCACGCAGCTGGTGAAGACCGCCGAGGGGCAGATCCTGGTCAGCGGCAAAGGGTTGCTGCCGGGCAACACCTTCCTGGCGGCAACCGATGATGCCCTGAAGGACCCGCAGAAGCGCGCGGCGCTGCAGGATTACCTCAATCGCCTGGCCGGCGCCGAGCGCTGGGCGTATGCCAATCTCGATAGCTACGGTAAAACCCTGGGGGAGATTATTCGCTTCCCGGCGGATATCGCCCGCGCGCAGTTTGCCAATCGCCAGTCGCAGTGGCAGCCTCTGAACGCGAAGACGGTCGCCCAGCAGCAGTCGACGGCGGATTTTTATCTCGCCAACGGGCTGATCCGCGCGAAGCTGGAGGTGACGCCGACGTTTGATAACGGCTTTAGCGTGCCTGCCGCGCAGGCCCATGCGGAGGCGACGCCATGATAACCTCTGCTTTTTCCCGCCGTCGTTTCTTACGCTTGACCGGCAGCCTTGCGCTGGCCGGCGCATCCCTGCCGCTTTGGGCTCACGATATGGCGGCCATGGCGAGCGGTGAGGAACACCCGGCCCTGCGCCTGGCGCAGCCGTACAAAATCAAGCTGGCGATTAACAAAAGCGCGGTGTGCCTGGCGCCAGTCGCCGTCGCCGAGCAGCAGAAGATCTTCAGTAAATACAATCTCGACGTGGAGTTCGTTAACTTCGGCAACTCGACGGACGTGCTGCTGGAGGCGATTGCCACCGGCAAGGCCGACGCTGGCGTTGGGATGGCGCTGCGCTGGCTGAAGGCGCTGGAGCAGGGCTTCGACGTGAAGCTCACCGCCGGAACCCACGGCGGCTGCCTGAACCTGCTGACGGCGAAAAACTCGCCGTTCGGCGGCCTGGAGAGCCTGAAGGGGCAAACCATCGGCGTCACCGATATGGCCGGGCCGGATAAAAACTTTTTCGCCATCTTGCTTAAGCGCCACGGTATCGATCCGATAAGCGATGTGCAGTGGAAAGTCTATCCGGCGGATTTGCTCAGCGTGGCGCTGGATAAACGCGAAATCGCCGCCATCAGCGGTAGCGAACCCTTTAGCTATCGTCTGCTGGACACCGGTAAATATCAGCTTATCGCCAGCAATATGACCGGCGATTATGCCAGGCTGAGCTGCTGCGTACTGGGGGTCAGCGGTAGCCTGGCGCGCGATCATAAACCGGCCGCCGCCGCGCTCACCCAGGCGATTCTTGAGGCGCACAGCTATGCCGCCGCGCACCCGGAGAGCGTGGCGCAATCCTTCCTCGCCCATGCGCTGAATACCAATGAGGCGGAGGTCAGCGGCATTCTCCACGGCCAGGGGCACGGTCATCACGCGGTGGGCGAAGCGTTTGTTAAAGAGCTGACCCAGTACGCGGTGGATCTTCAGCGGGTGCAGGTCATTAAACCGGGAACCGATCCCCATCAGTTTGCGGAGAGCATTTATGTCAACGTTTTCGCCTGAACGGGCGCTGGCGCGCCCGGCAAGCGGCAGGCCGCGGTGGACGGAAGGCTGGCTGGCCGCCGCGCTGTGGCTGCTGGGCGGCTTGTATACGCTGGCCTGGCCCGATGCCGGGCGGCGCTGGCCGTTTAGCGAAGGGTGGGCGCTGGCGCAGTTCACCCTCGGCGGCGGGCTGCTGGTGCTGGCGCTGAGCTACCGCTACTGGCGGCAGCGGGGGACGCGTCTGCAGCATGCCGGAAAGTGGCTGGCGCTGCTGCCGCTGCTCTTTGCGCTGTGGGAAGGGCTGACGGCAAAGACGGCATTTTTGCCGGTGCCGTTTTTCGCGCCGCCGCAGGCGCTGATTGAGGTGCTGCACGATGACTGGCCGCGCCTGCTCGATAGCCTTATGCATTCGCTGGGGCTGCTCGGGCTCGGGGTGCTGCTGGGCACCAGTTGCGGTTTTATCAGCGGGCTGGCGATCGGCTGGTCCCAGCGGATCGGCTACTGGGTGCATCCGGTGTTGCGTCTGCTGGGGCCGGTGCCGTCCACCGCGCTGCTGCCGCTGTGCCTGTTTATCTTCCCTTCCAGCTTTGGCGCAAGCGTGTTTCTGATCGCGCTCAGCACCTGTTTCCCGGTGACCGTGCTGACCTGGTCCGGGGTTATCGGCATCGATAAGGCGTGGTATGACGTGGCGCGTACCCTGGGCGCCAGCCAGCGTTTCCTGATCCTGCGCGTGGCGATCCCCGCCGCCTTGCCGAACGTTTTTGTCGGCCTGTTTATGGGGCTGGGCGCGTCGTTTTCGGTGCTGATTGTCGCCGAAATGGTCGGCGTGAAATCCGGGATCGGCTTTTATCTGCAGTGGGCGCAGGGCTGGGCGGCCTATCCCAATATGTACGCGGCGCTGCTGGTGATGGCGCTGCTTTGCTCCGGCCTGATTAGCGGGCTGTTTATGGTGCGCGACCGGCTGCTGAGCTGGCAGCGGGGAGGGATGCAATGGTAACCGCGAACGCCACTTCTCAGGCGGCATCGACCGGCGCGGCGGTGTCGATAAGCCATCTGCATCATGCTTTTACCCTCGGCAAACGGACGGTGCCGGTGCTGGAGAATATCAGCCTGCAGTTGCGGCCCGGAGAAAGCGTCGCGCTGCTCGGCCCTTCAGGCTGCGGTAAATCCACTCTGCTGCGGCTGCTGGCGGGACTGGAGCCGCAGCAGGCCGGGCAAATTCAGATTGATGAGGCGGCGATGGGCGGGCCGGGGCCCGAGCGAATACTGGTGTTTCAGGACCCGACCCTTTATCCGTGGCTGACGGTGCGGCAAAACGTGCTGCTGGGGCCGCAGGCGCAGGGGAAAAAGGGGCTTGAGCCAAAGGCCGACGCGCTGATTGCGCGAATGGGTCTGCAGGCGTTTAGTGAGGCGTTGCCGCGCCAGCTTTCCGGCGGGATGGCGCAGCGTGCGGCGCTGGCGCGCGCGCTGCTGAATGAACCGCGTCTGCTGCTGCTCGACGAACCGTTGGGCAAGCTGGATTCGCTTACCCGCATCAGCATGCAGCGGGAGCTGATCGCCCTGTGGCAGCAGCAGGGCTATACCAGCCTGCTGGTCACTCACGATATCGAAGAGGCGCTGCTACTGTGCGATCGGGTGTTAATTATGTCGCCGCGGCCGGGGCGGATTATCGCCGAGTTTGCGCTGCCGCTGGCGTATCCTCGCCATCGCGACAATCCGCTGCTGCTGCAGCATCGTCAGGATATTCTGCGTATTCTTGGCCAGGGAGAGGATTGGTAAGGCAAAGCACTAACCGGGGGCGTGCTCATTCTGACCGTTCGGCGGGGATTCACGGGGGCGGCGCGGTAGTGCCGCGCCTTGCCCGGGCTACAGGGATTGTGCTCATTCTGACCGTTCGGCTGGGGATTCCCGGGGGCGGCGCGGTAGTGCCGCGCCTTGCCCGGGCTACAGGGATTGCGCTCATTCTGACCGTTCGGCGGGGGATTCCCGGGAGCGGCGCGGTAGGGCCGCGCCTTGCCCGGGCTACATGGGGCGTGCTGATTCCGACCGTTCGGCGGGTAGTCCCGGGAGCGGCGCGGTAGGGGCGCGCCTTGCACGGGCTATGGTGTGGTAGCCCGGATAAGGCGCCGCGCGCCGCGATCCGGGACAGGGATGAGGCTTAAAAATCCATCTTCACCGTAAACTGCACTTCCCGCGGATCGCCGATCTGGTTACCGAGGTTATTGGTGCCGATGGAGGAGGTGTAATAAGTCTTATCGAACAGGTTCTTCACGTTAACCTGCAGGGTGACCGGATATTGCAGCTTCATCTTATAGGCGGCAAACACATCCGCCACCGCATAGCCCTGCAGATAATAATCCGCGCCGTTGGTCCCGGAACGTTTGCTCACCGCGCGACCGCCGCCGCCCACCGTCAGCGTATTGCTGTCGTAGACGTTATGAATGTCGTAGCTCAGGAACAGCGAACCGGTGTGTTTCGGCACGTTCGGCAGCGGTTTGCCTTTGTAATCCGGATCGTCGGTGACCTTCGCATCGGTATAGCCGTAGCTGGCGATGACGCTCAGGTTATCGGTCAAAGATCCGGCCACGTCAACTTCGACGCCGCGAGAGCGCACCTTACCGGCGGTTTTCGCCACGGTTTCATCACCCACGGATTCCGTGTAGAGAACGTTGCGCTTATCAATATCAAACAGCGCAATATTGGCGGTGACGCCGTTGAACAGCTCAAACTTTGCGCCCAGCTCGTACGCCGTGGACTCTTCCGGCGGCAGGTTGCCGATATAGCTGGCGATAGAGGACTGCGGCATAAACGACTGCGCTACGTTACCGAACAACGAAACGGACGGCGTCAGCTTATAAACCAGGCCCGCTTTCGGCGTCCATTTTTGGTCGCTGCTGTCGGTATTGACGTTAAACGGGCGGCCCTTACCGGCGTACTGGGTGTAATACTGATAGCGCACTCCGGCAACGGCAATCCATTTATCGGTAAGATAGAGCGCGTCCTGAACGTAGCCCGCGTAGCTCTCCTGCTGAATGCGCTGGTCGCTGTCGGATGCCGAAGCGCTGGAGCATTTGCCAACAGTACCGTAGACCGGATTATAGATATTGAAACCCTTGACGTTCTTACAGCGGATCATATCGGTGCGCAGCAGATCGTAATTCTCATAGGCCAGGCCAGTGAGGATCTCGTTGTAAAAGCCGCCAATAACCACGTTACCCTGTAAATCCGCTCGCGAAGAGTGCATTTTCTGGGTTGAACCGTGTGTGGCATCGACGCGGCGGGTCAGGTTGCCGGTCGCCGAGTCGTAGGCCATTACCCGGGCCTGATCGTCGTTGTAATGATCCTGGCTGTAGCTGTAGTCGAAGCGGGCGGTCCAGGCGTCGCTGAGACGGTATTCGGCATTCAGCTGCGCGAGATCGGAATAACCGTCGGTAATATTAAACGGTTCATCAAAACGGGTTTTACGGTCGACGTTCACCGCATGACCGGTGTTCAGATCGAAGATGGTGCCGCGATCGAAGGGAGTACTGTAGTTACGGTGCGAATATGACACGTTCACCGTCGCCCGCTCGCCGAACCAGGTCAGAGAGGGGTTAATAAAGCTGCTCTTCTCTTTGCCGAAATTACGCCAGTAATCTTCATGCTGATATTCGCCAATAACCCGATACGCCAGCGGCGTCCCGTCAATGGGGCCGGTGACGTCAAATCGGCCGGTACCGCCGCCAAAGCTGGTGGAGGTGGCGGAAACAGAGCCGCCAAAAGTGCGCTCCGGGCGTTTGGTCACCACGTTGATTAATCCGCCGGGGTCGAGAATACCGTACAGCGTTGAGGCCGGGCCTTTAAGCACTTCGACGCGTTCGGTGGCGGCGGTAAAACTGCGCGGCAGTACGGTGCGCAAGCCGTTGGTCATGATTGAACCATCGCGGTTAGCGCCGAAGCCGCGGCGGGTAAAGGCATCCTGGGTTCCGCCGAGGGTATTGGTTTGCACCACGTTGGCGACGTTATACAGCGCTTCATCGAGGTTCGTCGCGTGCTGATCCTGCAGCACCTGTTCGCTGACAGTATTGACGACCTGAGGAATATCCAGCATCGGCATGGTGGTCAGGGTAGCGGTTGACGTATTGACCGGCTGATAACCATTAGTGGCGCTTTGCCTGCTGCCGTCGGCCACGACCGTCATGGTCTCGTCGGCGGTTTTTTTTGTTGTATCGGCGCTATTAACCGCTGCCAATAATCCCGGTGAAGTGAAAAAAATCAGTGAAAAAAGCGCACGCCCTTTTAATGCCGAAGAAGGGACATTTAATGGAGTCATTGTTGTTTCTCGTGAACGAACCTCGCCTTTGCGGTGAGGTAAAGCCAATAAAATCATTGCCCTGGAAAATAAACCTGGCTGTTTTTTACGCCGTACCGCGCGCCAGATATGTAATTGAGAATCATTCAAACACGAAGAAATGTAGTAGTAAACGTTATGTAAGATAAAAAATCGGCGAAATGAATAATCAATCATTTAGCGGCGATCTGACGAGAGGGTAAGCGTTTATTTTCTTGTTTTTATTGATAATAAATTTTTTACCTGGTCATTGACGCGGAGGTGATAAAGCGTGAAGCCAGACGCGGTAATAGGGTCTTGACTACTACATTCATCCACCGCATGATCAAAAGAGAATGAGATTTATTTATGTTTGAGTGCGGAACGCGCGGGCCCGACGCCACGCCGTTGCGGCGCGGGAGCGAGTTATGCCACAGCGGGTGTTGCCTGCAGAGCAGGGAATCGTCCTTGATTCCCTGTCGGCCGGATATGGCCAGACGTTAATTATCGACAATATTCATCTCACCATTCCTCACGGGAAAATGACCGTTCTGGCCGGTGCCAACGGTTCGGGTAAATCGACGCTGCTGTCGACTATCGCCCGGATGCTCAAGCCGCTGGGGGGCTGCGTACGTCTGGACGGCGAGGTGATTCACCAGATGCCGACCCGGGAAGTTTCCCGTCGGCTGGGCATTCTGCCGCAATCGCCGCTGACCCCGGAGGGGCTGACGGTTTTTGAACTGGTTTCGCGCGGGCGCTATCCGTGGCAGGGGCTGATGCGGCAATGGTCGCAAGCCGATGAACGGGCGGTGGAAGAGGCGCTACGGCTCACCGGCACCGCAGAATTCGCTCATTTACCGGTGGATAGCCTCTCCGGCGGCCAGCGCCAGCGCTGCTGGATCGCAATGGCCCTCGCTCAGCAAACGGCGACGATTCTGCTGGATGAACCCACTACCTGGCTCGATCTGCGCTATCAGGTCGATATCCTCGAACTGCTGCAAACCTTAACCCGCGAACACGGCCGCACCGTGGTGACCGTCCTGCACGACCTGAACTTTGCGGTGAACTATGCCGACCTGCTGGTATTTCTCAAAAAAGGGCAGATCGCCGGGGTGATTAATGAACAGGAAATCTGCACGCCGGAGCTGATCAAAAACGTCTTTGACGTGGACGTTCAGATGTCACTCAACCCGCAGACCGGCAAGCCCTTTTTTATGCCGTTCCGCGCTCGTGAGGAGAAAGCTTTATGAGCGCCTCCGCGCTGCTGCTGCAGCGCCGACAATCCCGGCCCCGGCTGGCGCTGGTATTGCTGAGCCTGCTGCTGCTGGGCGGCTCGCTGGTGCATCTCGGGCTCGGCGCGCGCTGGATTGCCCCGCAAACGGTGTTGCAGGCGCTGTTCCATTACGATCCGCACAATTTTGACCACCGAATTATCGTTGATTTACGTCTGGTACGTCTCGCGGCGGCGCTGCTCACCGGCGCGGCGCTCGGCGTGGCGGGCCTGCTGCTGCAAACCGTGATCCGCAATCCGCTGGGTGAGCCGCATATTCTCGGTCTTAACGCCGGCGCTTCGCTGGCGGTGGTGGCGACATCGGCGCTGGGGATCAGCCTCGGCGGCGTCGCGTTAGCCAGGCCGCTGACCGCCGCCTGCGGCGCGGCGCTGCTGTTTGGCGGCGTGATGCTGTTGTCGTCGCCCGGTCGCGGTGGCGTCACGCCGCTGCGCATTACCCTGTGCGGGGTGGCGCTGTCGGCCTTTGCCTCGGCGGTGACGGCGGCGATTCTGATCCTCGATGAACAAACGCTACTGGCGATGCGTACCTGGCTGGCGGGCGATCTTGCCGGGCTGAACTGGCAAACGCTGCGCGCTGCGCTACTTCCGGCGCTGGCGGGGCTGACGATCGCGCTGATCATTGCCCCGCGTCTGAACGTGCTGGCGCTGGGCGATAAGGTCGCGCTGGGGCTGGGGGTGAAAATCGTTCAGACCCGCCTGCTGGGGCTGGCCGCCATTGCGCTATTGTGCGGCTCCGCGGTGGCGGTGGCCGGGCCGATCGGCTTTGTCGGGCTGGTGGTCCCCCACGCGGTGCGCCGGCTGATTAGCGAAGATATTCGCCTGGCGCTGCCGCTGGCCGCTCCGGTTGGCGCCCTGGTGCTGCTGCTGGCGGATATCGCCGCCCGCACGCTGGCGGCCCCCCAGGAGCTGGCGACCGGCGCAATGACCGCGCTGGTGGGGGCGCCGGTGTTTATTGTTATCGCCGCGAGGTTTTTTAAATGAAAAATGCCGTCCGTCGCGCCGGCTTTCGGCCGCTGACCTGCGGCCGCTGGCACATTCTGCTGAGGCCCGCGGCATTAAGCATCGCCGCTGTTGCGCTGCTCGTCATCCTGCTGCTGGCGCTGTTTGGCCTGACCCGCGGCAGTTTCCCGATGCCCTCCGGTACCCTGTTCCATGCGCTGCTGGGTGGGGGAATCGTGGGCGAACAGCAGCGATTTATTCTGTTTGATATCCGCCTGCCGAGGCTGTTTATGGCGCTGCTGTGCGGGGCGATGCTCGGTCTGGCCGGCGCGGCGATGCAGAGCATTACCCGCAACGGTCTGGCGGATCCCGGGCTTATCGGGGTGAAGGAGGGGGCCAGCATTGTCGTCCTGGCGCTGGTGCTGTTCTTCCCGGCGGTGGGCCTGGTCTGGCGGCCGCTGGCGGGAATGCTCGGCGGCGTGCTGGTGGCGCTGCTGGTTCTGGCGCTGGCCCGCGATTGTTCGCGCCCGCGCTTTATTCTCATTGGCATCGGCGTGTCGTGGACGCTGGCGGCGGCGGTCGGTATTTTTATGACTACCGCCGACGTGCGCGATGTACAAACGGCGATGATCTGGCTGGCGGGGAGTTTGCACGCGGCGACCTGGCCGCTGTTGGTCGTTGCCTTCTGCTGGGCGCTGCCCGGGGCGATGATCCTTTTTTTGACCGCCAGAGCCGCCGATGTGGCGCTGCTCGGCGACCGCACGGCCATCGGCCTCGGCATACGTCTGCAGCAGCTCACCCTGTTGCGCTTTTTCGCGCCGGTGCTGCTCACCTCCGCCAGCGTCTCCTGCGTCGGTAGCCTTGGCTTTGTTGGCCTGATGGCGCCGCATATGGCGCGTTTTCTGCTGCGCGGCGGCCAGGTGGCGCTGCTCTGCGGCAGCGCGTTAATTGGCGCGCTGCTGGTGTTAGTCACCGATACCATTGGCCGACTGGCGTTCGCGCCGCTGCAGATCCCCGCTGGGATCGTCATCGCTCTGGTCGGTTGCCCGTTTTTTATCGTTCTGCTCTGGCGTCGTCGTGACGCCCTGTAAATCAAAAAGGATCGCTATGCGTTGGTTCGTTTCTCTGCTGGTGCTGCTGGCGGGCGTCGCCTCGGCCGCCGATACGCAAACCTTTACCGACGACTTAGGTCGCACGGTCACCGTTCCACGACATCCGCAGCGCATTGTGTCGATGCACGATCTGGATATCACCATCCCGCTGATTGAGCTTGGCGTCCCGCCGGTGGCCAGCCATGGCCGGACGCGTCCGGACGGCAGCCACTTTTTACGCGCCAGCGCTCAGCTGACCGGCGTTGATTTTGATAACAGCGCGATTCGGTTTATCGGCACGGCGGATATCGATCTCGAGGCGGTAGCCGCCGCGAAACCGGACCTGATTATTACCGAGCCCAGCCGCCACGTTTCGGTGGAGCAGCTGGAGAAGATTGCGCCGACGGTCAGCATCGACCACCTGCAGGGCAGCGCGCCGCGCATCTATAGCAAGCTGGCGCAGCTCACCGGCACCCAGCCGCGGTTATTGATTCTCGAACGCCGCTATCAGGCGCAGATTGCCCAGCTGAAGTCGATAGTGGACACGCAAAAAATCGTGGTTTCGGTGATTCAGGCCAACAACGGCAAGGTTACCGTGCATCACGCCTATCATGCGCTGGGACGCGTGCTGCGCGATGCCGGATTTCGCTTTCCGCCGCTGATCGACAACATCCCCGATGGCCAGCGTATTGACGTCAGCGCCGAGCAGCTACCGGCGCTGGACGCCGATTTCGTATTTGCCACCTGGCGTTCCGATACCGGCGGCAGGCCGCAGGATGAGCTGCAGGCGATGGAGAGCGTGATGCCCGGCTGGTGCGACTTTATGCGCGCCTGCCGCACCGGGCGCTATATTCTGCTGCCGCGCGAGGAGGTTATCTCTAACTCCTACGCCGCGCTGTCGCTGATGGTCGCCCAGGTGCAGTCGCACATTGCCGGTCGTCCTTTGCCCGAGGGATTGCAATGAAAACGGTGGTTAAAAGAGAGAAGGGACGGGTGGACCTGTTCGGTGAACGTTTTCGCGCTCGCGCGCATCAACTGTCGCCACGTTTGCTGGCGGTGGTGAGCTATATCAACGAAAATCGGGAAGCGGTGCTGGAGCGCACGGCTATGGAAATCGCCGCCGCGACGAATACCTCGGACGCCACGGTGGTGCGCGCCATCCAGGCGCTCGGCTTCGCTGGCCTGCGGGAGCTGAAGCAGACCATGGAGCGCTGGTTCGGCCCGTCGGCGACCTCGTCGGAAAAAATGATCTCCACGGTGAGCGCCTTGTCCAGCGACGTCAATTCGAGCATCGATTTCGTGCTGGATGGGCATCAGCGGGCCTGCGAAGTGCTGTCGCGCCCCGCCAACCGTGCGGCGGTGGCGCAGGCGGTGGCGTTGCTCACCGACGCCCGCCAGGTGGGGATTTTCGGGATCGGCGCCTCGGGCATTCTGGCGGAGTATACCGCCCGGCTGCTGAGCCGCATCGGTCTGCCTTCGTACGTGATGAACCGCACCGGGTTTAGCCTCGCCGAGCAGTTGATCGGCCTGCAGCGCGGCGACGTGCTGATTATGATGGGGCAAAAGTCGCCGCACCGGGAGGGGATGACGACCCTGCGCGAGGCCCGGCGACTGGGAATACCGACGATTTTGCTGACCCAGGCGGTGGATTCCCGCTTTAGCCAGGAGGCGCAGGTGGTGATTGAGGTGCCGCGCGGCGGCGATAACGGTCGGGTGCCGCTGCACGGTACGGTGCTGGTATGCCTGGAGATGATTGTGCTGTCGGTCGCCTCCACCGCGCCGCAAAAAACGGTGAAATCGATGAAGCGGATCAATGAATTGCATCGGGCTATTGGTAAATCCGGCGGTAAACGAAGCTAAACGACAGATAATTTACCGTCGGGAAGGTTTCCGGTTGCATGCTATGCTGACTGTGTGTATTTTTATGCAAAATTAATGCATAAAACGGAGTTGTCATGGTTAAGAACTGGATGAAAGCATGTTGCCTGGTGGCAGCAATGATCGGCACCGCTCAGGCGGCTCAGCAAACGTATGTGGTGGGCTCCGGCGGCACCTATCGCCCGTTTGAATTTGAGAACAGCCAAAAACAGCTGGAAGGTTTTGATATCGATATCATTAAAGCGATCGCCAAAGCGGAAGGCTTTGATATCAAACTGGTCAATACGCCGTGGGAAGGGATCTTCGCCACCCTCAGTACCGGCGATCGCGACATTATTATTTCCGGGATCACCATTACTGATAAGCGTAAGCAAATGGTGGATTTCTCCGCCCCTTATTTCCCGGCCGAGCAGTCCATCGTCGTGCCGGCGGATTCGAAAGTCACCTCCCTTGAGGCGCTGAAAAATGAGAAAGTCGGCGTGGTGAACTCCAGCACCGGCGATATTGTGGTTTCCGAGGTGCTGGGTAAGAACAGCACGTCAATCAAGCGTTTTGATAATACCCCGCTGATGCTGCAGGAGCTGTTTGAAGACGGCGTAAGCGCCGCGGTCGGCGACGTCGGCGTGGTGAAATATTACATTAAGCAGCACCCCGAGAAGCAGTTCAAGCTGGTGCCGGATGCCAAATTTGAGCGCCAGTATTTCGGCATCGCGGTGGCCAAAGGCAACAGCGAGCTGCAGGCGAAAATAAACGCCGGTTTACAGAAGATCGTCGCTGACGGCACTTACGCCAAAATCTATAAAACCTGGTTCGACGAGAACGTTCCGACACTTCCAGCGCAGCAATAATTCGATTTTTGTTTTCATCACGGCTATCGACACTGGCGATAGCCGTATTTTTTAGGGAAGGGCTATGACGGGATTCCGTTGGGAGATCATTGAGGAGTACGGTCCGCTGTTTATGGACGGTGCCCTGATGACCATTAAATGTACCATTATCTGCGTGATCCTCGGCACCCTGTGGGGGCTGACCCTCGGGCTGGGGCGCATGGCGAAAGCCGAACATGGGGTATGGAAGTACGTTCTGCGTTACCTGGTGCAGTTTCCGGTGCGCTTTTACGTCAGCGCGTTTCGCGGCACGCCGCTGTTCGTGCAAATTATGGTGGTGCACTTTGCGCTGGTGCCGCTGTTTATCAATCCCCGCGACGGTTTGCTGGTGACCAGCGGCATGATGAGCGCCGATTTTGCCCGCGAGCTGCGCTCAAACTATGGCGCGTTTCTCTCCTGTATCGTGGCGATTACGCTGAACGCCGGGGCTTACGTGTCGGAGATCTTCCGCGCCGGGATCCAGTCGATCGATAAGGGGCAAATGGAAGCTTCCCGCGCGCTGGGAATGCCGTGGTGGAAAACCATGCGTCAGGTGATTCTGCCGCAGGCGTTTCGCCGCATACTGCCGCCGCTGGGCAACAACGCCATCGCCATCGTCAAGGACTCCTCGCTGGCGTCGGCTATTGGTCTGGCGGACCTGGCCTACGCCGCGCGCACCGTTTCCGGCGCTTACGCCACCTACTGGGAACCCTACCTGACCATCTCTCTGGTGTACTGGGTTATTACTTTCCTGCTGGCGCAGCTGGTTAACCGTCTGGAAAAGAGGTTTGGCAAAAGTGATTCACATTAACAATCTGCACAAGCGCTTCGGCGACAGCCACGTTCTGCGCGGCATCAGCTGCGATATTAAGCCACAGGAAGTGGTCTGTATCATTGGGCCGTCCGGTTCCGGGAAAAGCACCTTCCTGCGCTGCATGAACGCGCTGGAAACCGTTAGCGAAGGCGAAGTCGAGGTGAACGGCTATGCCGCTCACGATCGCGCGACCGACCTGAATAAGATGCGGGAAAGCGTTGGTATGGTTTTTCAGCGCTTCAATCTGTTCCCGCACAAAACGGTGCTGGAAAACCTGATTATGGCCCCGATGAGCCTGCGCGGCATGGCGCGTGCGGAGGCAACGCATCTGGCGGAAGAGCTGTTGGCGAAAGTCGGACTGAGCGATAAGCGCGACGCCTGGCCCTCCAGCCTTTCCGGCGGCCAGCAGCAGCGCGTGGCCATCGCGCGCGCGCTGGCGATGAAGCCATCGATTATGCTGTTTGATGAGCCCACTTCGGCGCTCGATCCTGAGCTGGTGGGCGACGTGCTGGAGGTGATGAAAAATCTCGCCAGCGAAGGGATGACCATGGTGATCGTAACCCACGAGATGGGCTTTGCCCGTGAAGTGGCCGACCGGGTTATCTTTATCGACCAGGGCATCATTCAGGAAGAGGGTAAACCGGCGCAGATCTTTGGCGCGCCGACTAACCCGCGCACCGCCGCGTTTTTAAGTAAAGTGCTGTAACGACTCCCGGCCCCGGCGCGCGACGGCGCTGCCGGGGAGAAGACCTTGCGCGGGCGATGAGGGCGCTTTCGTTCTGTCAAACCGTGACTGCCCTTAAGCGTTACTGCGCCGCCTCGCGAATATCATCCCTCTCTTCTTCGCGCTCACGTTCGTCCGCCAGTAGCGCTTTTTCGTTTTTGCCCAGGCACTGAATCAGCAGGAACAGCGCGCCGCTGACAAACAGCGTGATAAGCAGGCCGTCATAGCCCGAGACGCTAATCAACAAGCCGCTGACCACCGGGCCGGCCACGCTGCCCGCAGACCAAAAGAAGCCCAGCAGGGCGTTGATCATAATCAGCTTCTGCCCGGAGAAGGTTTTCCCGGCGCGGACCAGCGATAGGGTATAGAGTGCCCCCGCCGCGGCGCCGAGAATCAGGCAGCCGACAATCAGCTGGATGTACGATGCCAGCAGGAACGGCAGGGCCAGCAGGGCGAGGCAGAAGACCATTGCGCAGGTCAGATGTACGCGGCGGATGCCGAAGCGGTCGGCAATCCAGCCCAGCGGCGCCTGAAATACGGCATCGCCGGTAAGTACTACCGTAACCAGCAATACCGCCGTCACTTCATTCAGCCCTTTATCCATACCGTAAAGCGGCAGCAGCGCCAGTATGCTGGCATCAAAAAAGGCAAAGCAGAAAACGCCGGAAGCCAGCACCGGTAAAAAAGCGCCGAGGCTGCGCCAACTGGCCCGTTCCGCCAGCCGTTCGCGGCTGCCTGTTGGCAGGTGGCGCAGCATCAGCAGGCAGGCGAGGGTCACCACGCCGACCAGCAGCAGCGTCCAGGATTGCCAGGCCTCTCCGGCGGAGATCAGCAGCGGCCCCGCCAGCTGACAGCCGGTAAAGGCGGAGGCATAAATGCCGGTCAGGGTGGCCCGATTTTTCCCCGCCGCGCCGCCGGTGATCCAGCTTTCGCCAATGACGATAATTACCCCTGACGCCAGGCCGGTCACCAGACGCGGCAGCAGGAGATGAAGCATATCAAACGACAGGCAGGAGGCGATCGTTGCTGCCGCCAGCGCCACCAGGCTGACGGAGAGCAGAAGCCCCATCTCGAAACGCCGGCACAGCGCGGGTGAGAGGAAGGAGGAGATCATCATCCCCGCTGGCGGAAGCGCGGCCAGCAGGCCGACGTAAACGGTATCAATCTGCTGCTGCGCCAGCTCCAGACTGATTAAGGGCACCGTGTATCCGGTGATAAATCCCACTAATGAAGCCGCCATGATCATCGCCAGCGTGGGGGCAAGACGATTCTGCTCTGGGTTGAACATTTTATTTTCGGTTAAGGAGGTCTGTAGAGTGAATTATTCGGCAAAACGCCAGTATAGCTGCATAATAATTAATCGCACGCCTTATGTCACCGTTGATATGACTACAAAAAAACGCAGTGCAGGCCGATGCCGCGCAGGGGCGCGTTGGCGCTGGGTTTGGCGGAAGTTGTCAGCGAGCGGGCGAAAGGATATAACCAATAGGCTAGCGGGTTACCCGTAGCCCTAAAAAATCGCATAAAACACTCGTTCAGCGCTGAAGCTGTGCAGGAAAGGAGTATGTCATGGCTGTGTCCCCTTCACTGATCGCCGAGGCCATTCGCTGGCGACGTGATTTTCATGCTTGCCCTGAGCTGGGGTATCAGGAACAGGAAACGTCGCGCCGGGTGGCTGAACTGCTCGCTTCATTTGGCCTTCAGGTGCATCGCGGGCTGGCGGGTACGGGCGTGGTCGCGACGCTGGAGAACGGCCCGGGTCCGGTAATTGGCCTGCGGGCCGATATGGATGCGCTGCCGATAAACGAGCTGAGCGGCGTCGGCTATAAATCGCGAAATCCGGGCGTGATGCACGCCTGCGGCCACGATGGTCACAGCGCGATGCTGCTGGCGACGGCGGCGCATCTGGCACAAACCCGCCGCTTTCGCGGCACCGTGCACTTTGTTTTTCAGCCTGCTGAAGAGAACTTGGGCGGCGCGCGTAAAATGGTGGAAGAGGGGCTGTTTGCGCGCTTCCCGATGGATGCCATTTACGCGCTGCACAACTGGCCGGGTATGCCGCTGGGCCAGGTGGCGATCGGCAGCGGAGCGATGATGGCCTCTCTCGATGCGTTTGAAATCACCCTGACCGGCAAGAGCTGCCATGCGGCGATGCCGGAGCGCGGGGCGGACCCGATTGTCGCCGCGGCGCAGCTGATTATGGCGCTGCAAACCATTCCGTCGCGCCGCCTGTCGCCGCAGGAATCCACGGTGGTAAGCATTACCCAGATTTCCGGCGGGGAGGCGATTAACGTGCTGCCGGATAAAGTCGTGCTGCGCGGCACCTTTCGCTGCCTGAACAACCAGGTGCGCGAGCGGGTCAGGGGGCTGATCGAGAGCTATGTCGCCGCCCAGCCGCAGGTATCAGACGTGGAAGGCAAAATCGCCTGGTATCCCGGCTATCCGGTGACCACCAACCATCCTGCTGAAGCGCAGAAAGTTCGTGAGGTGGCGAGTGCGCTTCTGGGCGAGTCGGCGGTGATCTGGAACGGTAATCCGTCCATGGCATCGGAAGATTTTGCCTGCATGCTGGAGGCCTGCCCGGGCGCTTATTTCTGGATCGGCACCGATGGCGAGACGGCGTCAAAGCCGCTGCATAATGCCGGCTATGATTTTAACGATGAACTGATTCCGCACGGCGTGGCGCTGTGGACGACGCTGGTGGAGACGCTGCTGGCGTAAGAGACCGATCCCGGAGGCGATGCTGCGCATCTGTCCGGGCTACCGGCCCGCAGACGGCACTGAACCCGTAGCCCGGGCAAGGCGCGTTGCGCGCCGCCCCCGGGAGCAAAACTTGATATGGAGGGAGAAGCGCGTCTCTCCCTCCGGTGTTTTACACGTTCACGGCCGCTTTCAGGCGGGCTTTCATCTCGCTGTAGCTGTTCCATGCATACTGCTCGGCCCAGCGCTGATCCGCAATAGCCTCTACCTTCACCGCACAATATTTGGTTTCCGGCGTTTTCGAGATCGGATCGAGATTATCCTGCGTCAGCTCGTTACAGGCACCCACCCACCACTGGTAGGTCATATACACCGCGCCCTGGTTAATGCGATCGCTAATGTCGGCGCGGGTAATCACCTTACCGCGTCGCGAGCTCACCCACACCAGCTGCTGATCGGCGATGCCGAGGCGCTGCGCGTCGGCGCGATTGATTTGCACCCGGCCCGGCTCATCGGCAAGCGACTGCAGGGCCGCGCAGTTACCGGTCATCGAACGGCACGAGTAGTGGCCCACTTCGCGCACGGTACAGAGCACCAGCGGGTAGGCTTCATCCGGGGTTTCGGCCGGCGCTCGCCACGGGGCGGCAAACAGCTGGCCTTTGCCGGTCGGCGTGTCGAAGAGATTATCTTTATACAGCCACGGCGTCCCGGGGTGATCCAGCGTCGGACACGGCCACTGAACGTGGTTCATATCGCCCATTTTTTCATAAGTGACGCCGTAGAACAGGGGGCAAAGCTCGCGCATTTCATCCCAGATTTGCTGGTTATTGTCGTAATGCATCGGGTAGCCCATTTCGCTGGCCAGCAGGCAAATGATTTCCCAGTCGCGCTTAACGTTGCCGGTGGCGATAACCGCCTGCTCGAAGCGCTGGAAACCGCGATCGGCGCAGGTGAAGACGCCGCAGTGTTCGCCCCAGGAGGTGGCGGGCAGCAGCACATCGGCGATCTCTGCGGTTTTGGTCATAAAGATATCCTGCACCACCACGAAATCGAGCGCCTCAATCCCTTTGCGCACCAGGCCCAAATCGGCTTCCGTTTGCAGCGGATCTTCCCCCATGATGTAGTAGGCTTTGATTTCGCCGGCCAGCGCTTTGTGCGGCACTTCGGTGATTCGGGTGCCGACCTGGTCGTCCATGACCGCCGGGTTAACGCCCCATGCTTTAGCAAACTTATCGCGAACGCTGGCGTCGGTGACGTCCTGGTATCCGGGGAACATATTTGGCAATACGCCCATATCGCAGGCGCCCTGAACGTTGTTTTGCCCGCGCACCGGGCCTACGCCGACGTTGGCGCGTCCGAGGTTACCGGTTAACAGCGCGAGGCTGGCCAGCCCTCTGACGACGTCCACCGCCTGGCCGAACTGGGTGACGCCCATGCCCCACATAATGGTCGCGGAGGGGGCGGCGGCAAACATGCGCATCGCCTGGCGAATTTCAGCGGCCGGCACGCCGACTATCTCCTCAACGGCTTCAGGTGAATAGTCTTTTACCGTTTCGCGATAGGCGTCCAGCCCCTCGGTAAAACGGTCGACGTAATCGTGGTTATAGAGATCCTCTTCCAGCAGGACGTGGGCGAAGGCGTTGACCAGCGCCATGTTGCTGCCGTTGTTGAGCTGCAGATGGCGATCGGCGATGCGGGCGGTTTCGATACGGCGCGGGTCGCAGACGATGATTTTCGCGCCGTTTTCCCGGGCTTTAATCACCCGGCGGGCGACGATAGGGTGGGAGTCGGCGCAGTTATAGCCGAAGACCAGCAGGCATTTTGAGTTTTCGATATCGCTGATCGAGTTGCTCATCGCGCCGTTACCCAGCGCCAGCTGAAGTCCGGCTACCGACGGGCCGTGGCAGACGCGGGCGCAGCAGTCGACGTTATTGGTGTGGAGCACGCCGCGGGCGAACTTCTGCATCACATAGTTGGTTTCATTGCCGGTACCGCGGGATGAACCGGTCGTCATAATGGCGCGCGGGCCATGCTTCTCCTTTATTTCACGCAGTTTTTTCGCCGTATAGCGGATAGCTTCATCCCAGCTTACCGGGGTGAATTTGCCGCCTTTTTGATAGCGAATCATCGGCTGCTGCAGACGCGGCGTCAGCAGCTGGGTATCGTTGAGAAAATCCCAGCCGTAATAGCCTTTAAGGCACAGCTGATTTTGGTTGGTGACGCCATCAGCGGCTTCGGCTCGGATAATTTTATTGTTTTCGACGACCAGCTTAAGTTTGCAACCGGCCCCGCAATAAGGGCAAACGCTCGTGATTTTTTTCATCAGTAACAGACCTGTTAACAGTGAATAAACAACAACGGACAGACCGGGCCCGGCCCGCCGGTGTCAGGGCGCCATAAGCCAGCGTACCGGCAAATGACGCATGCGTTATGCACAGCGCGTGCCAAAAATTAATTCATTGAATATAAAGATAATATTTGTTCGGAAAAGAGATGGCGGCAGTGATGTCGACACTAATGACGATGACATGACGCCCGGGCGGGCGTCATGGCGGGAAAATCAGGCCAGCTTCTGCCGCAGCCGCGCGAGGGTGTCGGCGGGTAAACCGACTTCTTCGGCGGCGGCGCAAATCGCCTGCCAGCTTCCGGCGTCCAGCGGAATGCCCTCCGCCAGGCGCTGCTGGCGGTTAGCCTCTTCCCACTCGCCCGGGGCCAGAATCGGCGCGTCAGGCTCGTGCGGCGACTGTTTACACCAGTCGATAAACGCTTCGGTCTCGCGCTGCATATCCGGCGCATCGAACGCTTCCGGGCTGAGAATAATGGTGGTCATGCAGTTGAAGATAGCGTCCACGCTGCCCTGCAGGGTCTCCTGATGCGAGGTTTTACCGCCGGATACCGCGCCGCCGATAATTTCGCACAGCGTCGCCAGCGCGTAGCCTTTGTGTTCGGCAAAGGTCAGCAGCGCCCCCAGCGGCGACGTCTGCATCACTGCCGGGTCGGTCGTGGGGACGCCGCGAGCGTCGATCAGCGACCCCGCGGGGACCGGCACGCCTTTATGCCAGGCAACGCGGGTTTTACCAAAAGCGATGGCGCTGGTGGCGTAATCCAGCAGCAGCGGCGGATGGCCGGCGCGCGGAAAAACCACGCACAGCGGGTTCGTGCCGAAGCGGCTATCTTTGCCGCGGAACGGGGCGACCATCACGTTGCCAACCACGTTTACGAAATGGATAGAGATCATTCCGGCGGCGGCGCACTGTTCCGCCCAGTAGCCGATGCGGCCAATATGATGCGCATTGCGCAGCGCCACGGCGGCCATACCGTGCTGTTTCGCCTTCTCAATACCGATCTGCATGGCTTCATGCGCCACGACCTGGCCGAAGCCGCCGTTGCCGTCCAGCGTGACAACCGCACCCGCGTCCTTCATCACGCTGGCGTGGCGGTTGAGCTGCAGATAGCCCTGCGCGTGGGATCGTACGTAGCTCGGGATCATGCCTACGCCGTGGGAGTCATGCCCGGCCAGGTTGGCGGCAACCAGATGGTCGGCGATAAGCGACGCTTCGGTGGGGGAGCTTCCCATATGGGCGAAAAGGGTTTTAACAAAATGATGCAGATCCGTGGCCTGGAAGCGATGTCCTGTTTGCACTGATTCTCTCCTGTGAGTGGGTTGCGGATTATTGTTTTAGTGTGTTTGCCGTTCCATGCTGCGCTGAGCAACGGCGAAGATCAAGGTTTGCGCGCGGCTGTCGTTACGCTGGGCGATCATCTCCAGAGAACAGGGGAGAAATAAAAAATAGGGGGGAGATATTTTTCTCTGCAGTCGGGGATATTTATCCCGCCGGCTTTGGCGCTCCGCAGAATTAATGATAACGATAATAATTATCATCAGCTCTGGACAGCCAGAGGCAAATGATTGCACTCTGTATTAAGGATGCCAACCGATGGGAAAATGAAGCGCATGCGTAAAGGTAAAATTATTGTTTTAATTTTGATGGTGTTTTGTATTCTTATTTTTGCAATTGTTGTCGCCTGGTTTTTACTGTCCAAAGACAATTATGCCGTACCGGAAAATGCGGCGACAGAAAATGCGGTACTGCAGGTGGCGGGTTTAACCGGCAACGAACCTCGCGATCCGCAGGCGCTGAAATCGCTCTATGCAAAACGGGTGATCGTCCGTCAGGTTAATCTGGATAGCGGCCAGTTTGTTGCGCCGGGAGAGGATACCGCTGGGCAAAAAGGCTGCGGTGAACCGGCAGTAGCGCAGAACCCGACGCCCATTCGCCAGCGCTGCCCGCGGGCAGTGGTTTATCTTATTCGCAATAATGATAATGAAATTCAGCAGGTTATACTGCCCTTTTACGGTAAAGGGGCAAAATCGATGATGTATGGCTTGATCGCGCTGGCTACCGATGGTCGCACGGTAAAAGACCTGCTGTATTATCAGCAAAATGAGACGCCGCTGCTGGGCGCGCGCGTGACAGATCCCGAATGGCGTCGCCAATGGCCGGGCAAAAAAATACGCGATAATAACGGCCAGCCGGCGCTGAAGGTCGTACAAAATACTCCTGGCCAGCACGATGATTACACCGTGGATGGTATCAGCGGCGCGACGTTAACCTCCGTCGGCGTCGAGAAGAGTATTAATTATTGGGTGGGTGAGCAGGGCTACGGTAATTTTCTCCGGCAGCTACAGCATAACCCTGAGATATTACGCCGTTAATATCGCACAAGCCAAAATATGCACCATAACCGGCGCGAAGATCGCGCCGGTTTTTTTATGCGCTCACGACAGCTATTTCGCGCAAGCCAGGCGTCACTCACGCGCTAATAACGGATAGTTATTAATAATTATTTCTTTGCAACATTTTACATAAATTGTCACAGGTTGACATTTTCATGATCCAGGTCATGTACATTGCGAGTAAAAATGACAACGATAATCATTATCATTAACTCGCAAGGGATTTGTCATGACCGGCCCTCGTTCCTTCCTGCTGCTGATGCTGTTGAGCCTGTTGTTTGGCAGCGCGTGCGCGATGGCGCAGACCCAGTATGCGCCTTATATCGAAGATATCGAGCAACGTCTTGATAAAACGGCAGAACTTTATCAGCAGCAAAAAAATACCGACGCGCGGCGCGAAGTGCAAATGGCCTACTTTGAAGTGTTTGAAAACCTTGAAGGGCCAATTCGGATCAATATCTCGGCGCGTAAGAGCTACGAGATGGAGAGCACTTTCGGCGAGATCCGCCGCATGATCGGTGAAGGCAAACCGATCGGCGAGGTGCAGGCACGTATCGACGGGCTGAAGCAGGCGCTGCGTGAAGTTGAGCCGGTGCTGGACGGCGGGCATCGGCTGGTGGCGGAAGAGCAGCATACCGCGCTTACGCGCGATGACATTGCGCAGCACTGGCAGGAGAGCTTCCGCACCCTTGACGACAGGCTGGCGCAGGCGGTAACGGAGTATCAGGCCGGCAACTACGCGCAGGCCAGCCAGCAGGTGCAGCAGGCGCAGTATCAGGGATTTAAAAACTCCGGAATGGAAACCTCGGTGCGGCAAAATCGCTCGGCGAAGGAAGCGGCCGCCATTAACCAACAGTTTAGCGCGCTGCTGACTCTGGCCGCCCAGCCTGACAGCCTGAACGAGGTGTCGTATCAGGTCACCACGCTATTACAGGATCTGGAAGATATTCTGCCGGGTCTGCCAACCACCCGCGACGATCGGCCGATGGGCGCTCCCTCTGGCGCCGATAACGCCGCGCTGGCTGATGAAACGACCGCCCGCGCGGACTGGGCAAGCGTCGCCCAGGGAATTAACCAGAGCATCAACGCCGCGCTAACGCGCTATCAAAATGGGGAAGGGCAGGAGGCGATCCTCGACGTACAGGACATCTATTTCGACCGCTTTGAAGCCACCGGGATGGAGAACAAAATCGGTTCTCGCGATGCGGCCTTTAAAACTTCTCTGGAGGCCCATTTTACCCGTATGGTCAGCCTGATGAAGGCCGGACAGCCGCAGGAGAGGCTGGCCGCGGAAGCAGCCGCCCTTGAGGCGGATCTGCAAAAAGCGGTCACCATGCTTGGCGAAGGCGAAGAGACCCAGTGGAGCCTGCTGCTCTATAGCCTGATGATCATCGTGCGCGAAGGGCTGGAAGCGCTGCTGATTGTGGCGGCTATCGTCGCGTATCTGGTTAAAAACAACCATCACGACAAACTGCCGCTGATCCGCCAGTCGGTGATGGTGGCGCTGGTCGCCAGCGTGGCGACGGCGTTTATCTTCCAGCTGCTGTTTACTCAATCCGGCGCCAGCCGCGAGCTGCTGGAGGGGATCACTATGCTGATTGCGGTAGTGATGCTGTTCCTTATGAGCTACTGGCTACTGTCCAAAGTTGAAGCCCGCCACTGGAAGGCCTGGCTTGAGGGCAAACTCTCCCATTCGCTGTCGCGCGGTTCGCTGGTGGGACTGTGGTTAACCAGCTTCCTTGCGGTCTACCGCGAGGGGGCCGAAACGGTACTGTTCTATTACGCCCTGATTGGCGATGCCCAGGGGCTGCCGGGCCATCTTGCCATCGGCGCCGGGTTTGTTATCGGCTGTGTCGTTCTGCTGATCGCCTGGCTCGTCATGCGCTACTCGGTGGTCCGGCTACCGCTCAAACCCTTCTTCCTGTTCACCGGCGGTTTTATGTACCTGATGGCGTTTGTCTTCGCCGGAAAAGGGGTACTGGAACTGGTGGAGGGCAAACTATTTCAGCCAACGCTGATCGCCGGAATACCGGAAATCAGCTGGCTGGGAATTTACCCCTATGTGGAAACGCTATTGCCGCAGGGCATATTGCTGCTCGCGGCGCTGGCGGCGCTATGGATCATGCGCCGTCGTCAGGCACCCGCTGAAACCATAAAAACGCATTGCTAACCATTTTAAGACGAGAGGATGAGTCAGATGACCATGAAGAAGACCCTGATGATCAGCGCCACCCTGGCCAGTATCTTCACCGCGCCCGCGGCGCTGGCCTTTAAAGAGTATCCGGCCGGCGAGCCGGTCACCATGAATGAAATGGAGATCGCCGCGGTTTACCTGCAGCCTATTGATATGGAGCCGCGCGGCATGGGGCTGCCGGCAGCGAAGTCGGATATCCATCTGGAAGCGGATATTCACGCGGTAGAAGGCGGTAAAAATGGTTTTGGCGCAGGTGAATGGATCCCTTATCTGACGATCTCCTACACCCTGGTCAATAGCGATACCGGCGAAAAACAGGAAGGCACCTTTATGCCGATGGTGGCGAGCGACGGCCCGCACTACGGCGCGAACATCAAGATGATGGGCGTGGGTAACTATAAAGTCACCTACCACATTGACCCGCCGTCGAAAGCCGGGATGCACCGCCATACCGATAGCGAAACCGGCGTCGGCCGCTGGTGGAAGCCGTTTGATGTGAGCTATGAGTTTAAATATGTCGGTCTGAACTAAGCGTCTCCGGAGGCTCAGATTGTTGACAAAGCGCGCTCTGCTGCAAATCTCCGTTTCGCATCCGCGATCCTGTGGTAACGCATAACTTGCTGATATTACTTTTTTGTAAGCAGAGTGAGGCGTTAGCCGCCAGAAATGCGACGCCATCGTTAAAGCAGGGTTGTCATCAGTCTCAGCATCCTCAGATGCGAGTGTTTTCACGCAGGATGGCCGGGCGGTCATCCTGCGGCGTGTTATTCATCCGCCGTACTGAGTTAAAGTCATGAGCTATTTTTTCGTCACGACGCTACAGGCCTTTTCCTGCATTGCGCTGCTTTCCGCCGTACTCTGGGCGCGCGGCGCGCCTCCCGTCCTGCGTCCGCTGGTCTGGACGCTGCTTACCGCGCTGGGCTGCGGACTACTGGCCGGGTTGTATATTCGCCCGAGCCAGACGCTGGAGCTTCTGCTGGTCGGCGCTGAAATCCTCGTATCGCTGCTGTTTTTACTGAGCTTCAGCTGGTCTTCGCCGCGCGTTCGCTATCTGTGGCAATGGCTCCTCACTTTCGGCGCAGCCCGGCACTGGGCGCTGGACCCGAACCTGGGCGGATTGACCTCCACGCACGTTCTGAACACCGATCTGCTGCTGAATATCACCGCGCTGGCTGCGGCGTTCGCGCTGCTGTGCCTTGCCTGCGCGCTCTGCGCCATGCTGCTGCGCAGAATGCGCGGCTTCTACTGGCCGCTGGCCCTGCTGCTGTTGGTCCTGCTGTGGCTACCGCTCAGCGGTAACCTGCTGCTGCTGTTGATGAAGCTACAGGTGCTACCGCTGCTGAAACCGCTGCTGAGCTTTGTCGCCAGGGTGACCAACAACGCGGCGATGTACAACTGGGCCGCCGCCGCGATACTGCTGCTGCTGTGTCTGTGCTGGATCACGGCGCTACGCGGCTATTATCGGGCGGTTAAAGCCGCGGAGGACCCCATCTCCCGCCGCCTTGCGCTGGCCGAACGCCGTAAAGCCAGCCGTTTGTGGTTGACCACCGTTTGCTGCGCGCTGGCGATTATCGGCGGCCAGCTATGGTGGAATCTGGTGGCTTCGCAGCCGCCGCGCTTGTCCGAGGCGCAGGCGGTTACGCTGGCCGCCGACGGCCAGGTGCATATTCCGGTCGAGCAGGTTCGAGATGGCAAACTGCATCGCTTCGTCTGGGTGGCGGACGACGGCAAAGCGATTCGCTTTTTTATCATTAACCGCTATCCCGATAAGCTGCGCTTTGGCGTGGTGTTTGACGCCTGCCTGCTGTGCGGCGATCAGGGCTACGTTATGGAAGGCAATCAGGTGATTTGTGTCGCCTGCGGTGTGCACATTTTTATCCCCTCGATTGGCAAGCCCGGCGGCTGTAACCCGGTGCCGATCGACGGCTGGCGCAACGATGACAAAGAGCTGACGATACCCGGCGCGGCGCTGGCCGGCGGAGGTAACTATTTCTCTACCGTCCTGACGATTAACGTCACCGATCCGGTGGATGGCTCCACCCTGACCAACACCCGCGCCGACTACAAATACAGCTATGGCGGTAAAACCTGGTTCTTCTCCTCTGAAGCCAACTATGACCGTTTCCGCAATGCGCCAGAGCAGTTTGTGCCCGACGCGGTGAAGGAGGAGTAACCATGCTGTGGCGAATGATCTACCAGTCGTGGGGGCGCAACCTGCGGCGCAAAGCGCTGGCGGTATTGACCGTGTTTCTGGCGACCAGCCTGATCTCGGCGCTGCTGGCGGTCTCTATCGATATCGGCGACAAAATGTCCCGCGAGCTGAAATCCTACGGCGCCAATATTTTAATTGAGCCCGCCGGGCAGGCGGCGCTGCCGGCGCTGTTCAGCGAGCAAAGCAACCCGCTGGCCAGCGACGACTTTCTTGATGAATCCGAGCTGCCGAACATCAAAGATATTTTCTGGCGCAATAACATCGTTGGCTTTGCCCCGATGCTCGGCGGCGAGGTAAACGTGGCAGGACAGGATATTCGCGTGCTGGGCACTTTTTTTAGCCAGCCGGTCAGTATCCCGGATGAAGAGGGGTACGAGACCGGACAGCGGACGGTCAGCCCCTTCTGGCAGGTGACCGGCGCATGGCCGCAGGAGCCGGTCGGCGAGACGCCGCAAACGCTGGTCGGTCACGCGCTGGCGCGAAACTACGGCTGGCAGCCCGGCGATCGCCTGGCCCTCAACGTTGCGGATAGGGTGCTGAACGTCCAGGTGAGCGGTATTTTGTCCAGCGGCGGCGATGAGGATAACCAACTGGTGATGCCGCTTAGCGTCGTGCAGCAGCTGCTCGGTCTACCGGGTAAAGTGCAGGCGATCCGCGTCTCGGCGCTGACGGTACCGGAGAACGAGCTGTCGCGCCGTGCCCGTGAGGATCTCGAGGCGCTGAATGCCGAAGAGTACGATCTCTGGTACTGCACCGCCTACGTATCGTCCATCGCCCACCAGCTGGAAGAGGCCATTTCCGGCGCCGAGGTGCGTCCGGTCTGGCAGGTTGCTGCTTCGGAAGGTGTGGTTATCGACAAAATTCAGCTGCTGATGGGGGTGGTGACTCTGGCCGCGCTGGCTGCGGCGGCGATGGGCATCGCCTCGTTGATGACCAGCACGATTATGGAGCGCGCCAAAGAGATTGGTCTCATGAAAGCGCTGGGCGCCCGCCAGTGGCAAATTTTGCTGCTGTTTTACCTTGAGGCGGCGCTGGGCGGCCTGGTCGGCGGCGCATTGGGCTGTATCGCCGGTTGGGGGCTGGCAAAGGCTATTGGCCTGATGCTGTTTGCTACGCCGCTGAATTTTGCCTGGGTGGTGGTGCCCTGCGTGCTGGTGATAGCGGTGCTGATTGCTTTAATCGGTACCTGGTTCCCGGCCCGCCGGATCGCTCGTCTTTACCCTGTGGAGGTGCTATATGGCCGCTAAGCGCGACATGCTGTGGCTGCTGGTGTGGCGAGCGCTGCGGCTGAGAATGCAGCGGGTCAGCGTGGTGTTTGCCGCGCTGGCGGTAGGGGCGACCATCGTGACCGCACTCTCCGCCGTGTGGTTCGATATCAATAGCAAAATGAGCGAAGAGCTGCGCACCTTCGGCGCCAATTTTTATATTGGTCCGGGCCACGGCGCCAGCATGCCGCAGCCGGAGCTTCAGGCCATTCTTGATGGCGCGCCGGCGGGCCTGATTCACGGCGCCAGTCCGTGGCTGTACGGTACGGCGCGTACTGAGCTGGAGAAAGTGGTGATGGTCGGGGTGTGGTTTGAGTCGCTGCAAAAGCTGGTGCCTTACTGGCAGGTCAACGGCAGCTGGATCGGCGTCAGCTTTGACGATCGCAACGCGATGATTGGCGTCAAACTGGCGCAGCGCCTGGCACTGAATGTTGGCGATAGCGTGACGCTGGTAGACCATAGCCGGCGTAAAACGCTGCTGATTAAAGGCATCGTAGAGGCGGGGGACGCGACCGACAATATGCTGATCGTCAGCCTCGATGTGGCGCAGTCCTGGCTGCAAAAGCCCGGCGCGATCAGTCACGGGCTGCTTAGCGTCAGCAATGACCTGGGCCAGGTGGAGCGCTATGCCAGCCAGCTGCAGCATCAGTACCCGAACCTTGAGATTCGTCCGGTGCGCAAAGTGTCGGCTTCCGAGGGGCAGGTGCTGGATAAAATTAAGGGGCTGATGGGGCTGGTGTCGATGGTGATCCTCGCGCTGTCGTCCCTGTGCGTTAACACCACCCTGATGGCGATTGTCGGTGAGCGGGCGAAAGAGTTTGCGCTGCAAAAAGCGCTGGGCGCCAGCAACGGCGATATTACCCGCCAGATGCTGCTGGAGACCAGCATTATTACCCTCGCGGCGGTGGTCTGCGGCTGGGGGCTGGGCTATCTGCTGGCGCAGCTGCTGGGACTAACGGTGTTTAACGCCAGCATCTCGCTGCGTCTGCCGGTGCTGCCGCTGACCCTGGTTCTGTCTTTACTGGTCGCCCTGCTGGCGGCCATTGTTCCGGTGCGGCGCGCGGTGAGCGTCGAACCGGCGAAAGTGCTGAAAGGAGAGTAACGCCATGACCGTCACGTCTTTGCGTCAAATGGCGATTGAAACGCGTCATTTATATAAGCGGTTCGGGGAAGTTACGGCGCTGGAGGATATTAATCTGCGCATCGCACGCGGCGAGTTTGTTGCCATCATGGGCGCCTCCGGTTCCGGCAAAACGACCCTGATGAACATTCTTACCTGTCTGGATACCGCCAGTGAAGGACAGGTGATCCTGGATGGTACCGACGCCGCGGCGTTGGATGAAGAGGGGCGCCGTCGCTTTCGCGCGCAGAAAATTGGCCTCGTCTTCCAGCAGTTCCATCTCATCCCGTTTCTGACGGCGCTGGAAAACATCATGCTGGCGCAGCACTACCACAGCGTGGTGGATGAGAGCGCCGCCAGAGCGGTGCTGGCTCAGGTGGGACTTGAGCATCGGGTGACCCATTTACCGAGCCAGCTGTCGGGCGGGGAGCAGCAGCGCGTCTGCATTGCCCGGGCGCTGGTTAACGAGCCGCCGGTTATTTTTGCCGATGAGCCGACCGGTAACCTTGACGAAGAGAACGAGCAGCGGGTGCTGGATCTGCTGACCGATTTACACCGCCAGGGGCGAACCATTGTGATGGTGACCCACAATCCGGCGCTGGGTCAATTCGCTGACCGCATCGTGCGTTTGCAGCACGGAAAGTATCTCGGCGAGGAGGTGAATCATCATGCGCATGCCTGAAGTGATGCTGTTTCTGACGCTGGCGCTGCTTAGCGGCTGCAAAGAAGAGAAGCTGGCTCGCGGCGAAACGGCACCTGCGCTGGCGGCATTCGATTTACAGGAGTCGCCGGTCAGCCTCGATCGTTGGCGAGGGAAGGCGGTCTATCTTAATTTCTGGTCCGCAGGCTGCGGCGGCTGTCTGGCAGAGATGGATACCTTACAGGCGCTCAGCCAGCGCTGGCCGGATAAGCTGGTGGTGGTGGGGGTGAATACCGATCCGGATACCGTGGATATCGCGCCGCTGCTGGCGAAGCATGGGATTAGCTATCCGGTGCTGCGCGATCGGCTGAAAATAACTCAGGAGCGCTATCAGGTTATCGGTACGCCAACATCAATATTAATTGATGGCGACGGTAGGGTGCTGGACTGGCATCAGGGGATGCGTAAGCCCGATGAACTACGAACGGTTTTGCGCCAGCTGGCGCAACGGTAAATTCCCCTGCTCGTGCTGCGCTTAGCCGGGCTACAGGTTCGCGGGACGGTAGCCCGGACAGGTGCGTCAGCACCGCCTCCGGGACAGGTGTGAAGCCAAATGCAGCTTAGCGTTCACCCGGCCCGCGCTGCGCTTAGCCAGGCTACGGATTCACACCGTCAGCGGTCCCGTAGTCCGGGTAAGGCGTCAGCCGCGACCCGGGAGTTTTCGCTTATACATACTGACTCCGTAGCGTCGGCTATCAGCCGCTGCCATTCATGATATGGAAGTCAGCGATTTACCGCGTCCTGCGCCAACAAGTTTTATTCGTTTATTTAAGAATGCCTTATTCGGCAGGTTTAAAAACAGAAAAACTTAATCTTTTCTTAATATTTCATCACCTCAACGTTTTAGGCTTTTGCCAAATCTCAATCACCATCATTTAAATTACGTCAGCGTCACAAAAGCCGTAAAAAAACATTCCCAGGCGTTGCAAGGTTCTTACGTCACGCTATATGTTAAATTTACATTTAATAAATGATGCTTAAAGGTTGATTTTATGTATATGAAAATTAGTGGCTTAGTGATTTCACTGACGGCCATATTCTCCGGTCAGGCCTTTGCTGCGCTCCCTCAGGGCTATCCGGCGGATTATCAAAAGGTCGTGGATGCGGGGATTAAAGAAGGCAAGGTGGTGATTTACTCAACCACGGATACTAAGGCCGCAGGTCCGTTAATTAAAGGTTTTGAAGCGCAATATCCCGGCATTAAAGTTGAATATAACGATATGAACAGTACCGAATTGTACAACCGTTATATCAGCGAGCAGGCAGCGGGCGGCGGAAGCGGCGATGTGGTCTGGAGCTCTTCAATGGATACGGCGCTGAAGCTTGCCACCGATTATGCGGAACAGTATGCCTCCCCGGAACAAGATAAGCTGCCGAAATGGGCGGTCTGGCAGCAAAAAGCCTACGGCACCACCTATGAACCGGTGGTCTTTATCTATAATAAGCGCCTGATCCCGCAAGGGGATGTTCCTGATTCGCACACCGCGCTGGCGAAGCTGATCGCCGGTCAGGCTGATAAGTTCAAGGGCAAGGTCACTACCTACGATATTGAAAAATCGGGCCTGGGTTTTATGCTGGCGGTTCAGGACAGTAAAGCCGATGCTCACTACTTTGACGACCTGGCGGGAATGGCGAAAGGCGGGCTGACCGTGCAATCGTCCACCGGGACGATGATGGAGCGCGTCTCCTCCGGGGAAAACCTGATTGGCTACAACATCCTCGGTTCATACGCGGAGGCGCGGGCGAAAAACGACCCTTCGCTGGGTATCTCGTACCCGAAAGATTATGTGCTGGTGCTCTCGCGGGTCTCGTTTATTACCGCAGAAGCCGAGCATCTGAATGCGGCGAAGCTGTGGTTTGATTACGTGCTCTCGGAAAAGGGGCAAAGCATCCTGGCGAACCAGGCCGATATTCCCTCCCTGCGCAATGATATCGAAGGTAAAAATGATATCGACGGTATGACCAAAATGCTCGGCAGCGCGCTGAAGCCCATTCCGGTCGATGAAACGCTGCTGGCGTATCTTGAGCCGAAACAACGCCTGGAATTTATCAAACAGTGGCGCACCGCCGCGGCGAAATAACCCTCCGGCGCTGCGCATCTTTTCAGGATGCGCAGCCCACATGATACCCGCCAGGTTTAAAGGGATCGCTTATGAATATTTTACGCCGAAAGTGGCAGGGGTTGCCGCGCGGAATTGTTGTCCTGATAACGGCGCTGGCCATTTATGTCCCGCTGCTATTTATCGTGGTGCAGAGCTTTCTCTCGGCACCCTTTTTTGCCCGCTCGAAGGCATTTAGCCTTGAGGCCTTCGAATTTATCTTTACCGATCCGGATTTTTATCTGGCGCTAAAATCTGGCTTTATTCTCGCCTTCGGCCTGGTGGCGATCGCCATTCCTCTCGGCGGGATCCTCGCCTTTTTAATGGTGCGCACCGATTTACCCGGCAGACGGATTATTGAGCCGCTGATTCTGGTGCCGATTTTCGTATCGCCGATGGTGCTGGCCTTTGGTTACGTGGTGGCGGCGGGACCAGTAGGCTTCTTTTCGCAATGGGCGGAGCAGCTGATCGGTTTTGTGCCGTGGAATATCTATTCAATGTTCAGCATCGTGGCGATCGCCGGACTGACGCACGTTCCACACGCCTATCTCTATATCTCTTCCGCGCTGCGCAGCGTCGGTTCGGATGTGGAAGAAGCGGCGCGAACGGTTGGCGCATCGCCGCTGCAGGTTATGACCTCGGTGAGCCTGCCGATGGTACGACCGTCCATACTCTATGCCTGCGTACTGCTGTTTTTTCTCGGCCTGGAAGTCTTCGGCCTGATGCTGGTGCTGGGGGACCCGGAAGGCAATATGGTGCTGGCCACCTATCTTTATAAACTGACCAACAAGCTCGGCACGCCTTCCTATCATCTGATGGCAGCGGTGGCGGTGGTGCTGATCTGCATCACCATTCCGCTGGTGATGCTCCAGCGCCGCCTGATGCGTACCGCCAACCGCTTTGTCACCATGAAGGGGAAAGCATCGCAGGCCCGGGCGCTGCCGCTGGGGAAATGGCGCTGGGTCGCCGGTATCGTCGTGGTGGCCTGGTTAACGGTTACCATCGGCGTACCGCTGATCGGCGTTGCGCTGCGGGCCTTTATTTCGAACTGGGGGGTTGGCGTCCCGCTGTGGGATGAACTCTCGCTGGCGACGTTTCGCAACATCTGGCAGCAGCCGAATTTGCTGCGCGCCATCGTTAACTCTATGGCGATTGGGGTCATCGGCGGCGCGCTGGCGGTGGTCTGCTATCTGTTCGTAGGCATCGCGATGCACCGCAAACCGGATAACGTCACGCGCTTTCTCGACTACAGCGTGCTGGTGCCGCGTGCGGTGCCGGGGCTGCTGGCCGGGCTGGCGTTTTTGTGGGTGTTTCTGTTTCTGCCGATGTGGCTGGATCAGTCGCTGAAAAACGGCTGGCTCTCGGCGCTGCCGGTGGCTGAGTGGCTGCGCGACCATCTGATTGTTCAACTGCGCGCGCTGCGTAATACCATTTTCAGCGTCTGGCTGGCCTATACCGTGGTCTGGATGGCCTACGGCCTGCGGCTCATCTCCTCGACGCTGCTGCAGGTGGCGCCTGAGCTGGAGGAGGCGGCGCGCAGTACCGGCGCATCGCGCGGGCAGATCACCCGCCACGTCACGGTGCCGCTGTCGCGCTATGGCCTGATTGGCTCCTGGCTGCTGATGTTTCTTATCTTCGAGCGCGAATATTCGACCGGGGTTTATCTGCTCTCTCCGGGAACGGAAACTATCGGTTCGATGCTGGTGTCGCTGTGGGCGGCGGGGGCTATCGATATCGTCGCCGCGCTCTCGTTTATTAATATCCTGCTGGTGGTCGTGGGTCTGGGCATCGCCCTGCGCTTTGGAGTGAAATTACATGATTGAATTATCGGTAGAAAACCTGCATCTGACCTACGGCGATAACCCGGTACTGAAGGGCGTATCTATGGCGCTGAGGCGGGGGGAAGTCGTCTCGCTGCTCGGTCCATCGGGGAGCGGAAAAACCACGCTGCTGCGGGCGGTCGCCGGGCTGGAGAAGCCCACCAGCGGCACGATCGCTATCGGTAAAACCAGCGTTTATGACGGCAACCCGCGTAGTGAAATTCCGGCGGAGGAGCGTAACCTGGGTCTGGTGTTCCAGTCCTACGCCCTGTGGCCGCATAAAACGGTATTTGAGAACGTGGCTTACCCCCTCAGGCTACGTAAGGTCGCCGCCGCGGAGATCAAACAGCGGGTGCAGAGCGTGCTCGATCAGCTGGGCCTGGGGCATCTTGGCAATCGCCACCCGCATCAGCTCTCCGGAGGACAACAGCAGCGCGTGGCCATCGGCCGGGCGCTGGTATATAACCCGCCGGTCATTCTGCTGGATGAACCCCTGTCGAACCTCGACGCTAAGCTGCGGGAAGAGGCGCGGGTCTTTTTGCGCGAACTGATCGTCAAGCTGGGTCTGTCGGCGCTGATGGTGACCCACGATCAGAATGAGGCGATGGCGATTTCCGATCGCATTTTGCTGCTCAATAACGGCGTCATCGAGCAGCAGGGAACGCCGCAGGAGATGTACGGCAGCCCGAGAACGCTGTTTGCCGCCGAGTTTATGGGCAGCAATAATCGGCTGCACGGCACCGTCACCGATCTGGATAACGGTCGGGCGCGCATTGAGGGCGCCAGCTGGGCACTGTGGGGAATGGCCGGGGAAGGGGTCAGCGTGGGGGCGGAAGCAACGGCGGTCATTCGTGTTGAACGCCTGCGCATAGCCTCCTCGCCTGAAGAGAACATGCTGGAATTAGCGCTGCTGACCAGTATGTATCTCGGCGACCGCTGGGAGTATCTGTTTCGCACCGAAGGCGATGATTTCGCTATTCGCGCCTACGGTAGCGCACTGCGCGATGCCGAACGTTGCCATCTTACCTTGCCCGTCAACGATCTGTGGATCTTCCCGAAAGGCTGAAAAAAAGCCCCGGCGCTGAGGCCGGGGCAAACCATGTCAGAGCTTATTTATTATTAACTGAATACCATACCGCCATCGATCAGCAGCGACTGACCGGTCATGTAGTTGGAGTCCGGACCGGCCAGATAAGAGACGCAGGCCGCGACGTCTTCCGGTTCGGAAAGACGACCGAGGGTAATGCGTTTCGCAAATTCCTGGGTTCCGTAGCCCAGCGGTTTGCCCGCCGCTTCGGAAACCTGACGGTCAATTTCCGCCCACATGGGGGTTTTGACGATCCCCGGGCAGTAGCCGTTAACGGTAATTCCCAGATGCGCCAGATCGCGGGCGGCGGTTTGCGTCAGGCCGCGCACGGCAAACTTGCTTGAACTGTAGACCGCCAGTTCCGGGTTACCCACGTGGCCCGCCTGGGAGCAGGCGTTGATGATCTTGCCGCCGTGGCCCTCTTTTTTAAACGCTTCTACCGCGGCCTGAATGCCCCAGATAACGCCTTTAACGTTGATATTGTAGACTTTATCGATGACGTCCTCGCGAATCTCTTCGATAGGCGTAGAGGGCGCGACCCCGGCGTTGTTAACGATCACGTCAAAACCGCCAAGGCCTTTACGCGCCTGCTCAACGGCGGCAAAAACCTGATCGCGTTTCGAGACATCGACCTTCACCGCCAGCGCCTGGCCGCCGTGCTGGTTAATTTCGTCAGCAACCGCCTGTGCGGTGGCATCGTTATAATCGGCGATGGCCACGGCAAAGCCATCTTGAACCAGGCGAAGGGCGATAGCTTTACCGATACCCTGGCCTGCGCCGGTCACGAGTGCGACTTTTTTCATTGCTGGATTCCTTCTGTAGTGACTCAAAGTAGTTGACTGAGATGAAGCTGGCCCATCAGCAGCGGGTTGTCGCTGTAATCGACGGGGATGGCGACCACGGCGGGGCCATCGACGTCCATCGCCGCCCGCAGCGTCGGCTCAAGGGCGGCGGCGCTCTCGACCGCGAACCCTCTGGCGCCGAAGGCTTCGGCATAGGCTTTAAAATCCACCGGGCCGAACTCAACGCCGGATAGCCGCTGATATTTTTTCTCTTCCTGAATTGCCACCATGTTGTAGCCGTTATCGACCCAGATGATATGCAGGACGTTAGCTTTTAGCCTTACGGCGGTCTCCAGCTCCATACTGGATTGCAGGAAACCGCCGTCGCCGGAAACCGAAACCACTTTGCGCTGCGGGTTCACCAGCCAGGCGCCAATCGCCCACGGCAGTGCCACCCCCATGGTCTGTTGACCGTTGGAAATCATGACCTGACGAGCGCGGAAGCTGTAGAGATAGCGGGCGATCCAGATATGAAAGCTCCCCATATCGACGGTCAGCGTTACGTCGCTGTTGACGATATCCTGCATGGCGCGAACGATGCGCAGCGGATGAAGCGCAAACTGGTTTAGCTGCGCGCCGCGGCGATCGAGCAGTTCCCGCTGGTGCTGGCGGTCAACAAGAATCTCCGCGGCCTGCGGCGACAGAACCAGCTGGTGGTCAATACGCCCGGAGAGTTTGTGCAGCGTGGCAGCGATATCGCCGACCAGCTCGATATCCGGGGTATAGTTGCGCTCTTCATAAGCGGGCAGTACGTCGATATGCACCAGCGCGGCGTTACCGTTATTCCACATCGCTGGTTCATACTCCACCGGGCTATAGCCAATACAGATGACCAGGTCGGCGAGATGCAATAGCCGATCCCCGGCCTGGTTATTGAACAGCCCAACCCGCCCGGCAAAGCGCGTAAAGTGGTCCTGATTTACCGCGCCGGCGGCCTGATAGGTACTGGTGACCGGGATATGGCTTTTTTTCAGCAATTCGCGGAGCGCCGCGCTGTTTTCCGTCTGGCTGGCCATCAGACCGAGCAGGAATACCGGATTTTTTGCCCCGGCAATCATCTTCGCCACTCGCTCAATGGCGTCGTCCGGGGCCGCGCCGGTCTGCGGGGCTTCGCTGGCGGGCAGCACCCTGGCGTGGACTGGCTCATCGACGACATCCTGCGGCAGACTGACGAAGGCGCTTCCCGGCCGTCCCTGCTCGGCGGCGCGAAATGCGTTAGACACGACCTCCGCCAGCGCATCGGATGCGGTGACTTCCACCGAGTATTTGGTTACCGGGCTGAACATCGCCACCGTATCCATACTCTGGTGCACTTGTTTGGCCTTGTCGGCGCGTTTTACCGCACCGCCCAGCGCCACCACCGGATCGCCTTCGCTGTTAGCGGTGGCCATACCGGTAATCAGATTGGAGCAGCCGGGGCCGGAAGTGACCAGCGCGACGCCCGCTTTCCCGGTGATGCGGCCAACCGCAGCGGCCATAAAGGCGGCGTTGGCCTCGTGGCGTACCGGGATAATGCGAATTGAGGAGTCCAGTAGCGAATCAAAGACCTTATCGATTTTTGCCCCCGGAATGCCGAAGACCTGGCGAACGCCCTGGGCCTCCAGCTGGCTGACGATCAGGTCGGCGCCATGCGCCCACTGGCGAGGTTGATGTTGATTATCCACGAGAATCTCCTTAGTTTTCGACTGAGCGAATGGCGGCATCTAGATTGTCCGGGTGCAGATCCGCCTGCAGGAAGGCGCTATCGGCAGGAAGGTCAATCATCAATTTGTGGATTTCGCCAAAGGTCAGCACGCCGTGGTCGAGCTGATAATCGAGCAGATGACCGCCGCCCTGACGGTCATCGGTGATGAAATGTTCGTGGTAGCCGGCAACGTTAATGCCCTGCATATGCTGCGGGGTACGGAAGCCGACCAGTACCCCTTCGCGCTGGTTGAAGCGGAACACAGGCTGGTCGTCGAGCACGTCGGTCATCGCCCGGTAGGGCGGGGTCTGGCGCGGTACGGTGCGGGTATGCGCATGACGAAAATGACCGTTAATGCGCAAGGCGCAGAAGAGATTATCGGAGGGTATTTGCTGGTCGATAATGTCGTGCAGCTGCTGGCGGCTCACCGGTTTATCGAACGTTTTACGATACTGCGGCTGAAACCAGGTCATCACCGCAAACGGCGTGCGCTGTTCCATTCGGGCTTTACGGGCGCTGCCGTCGGCGCGCAGCTGGTATACCTCGCTGCTAAACGCGATCAGCTCGCCGTCCAGTTCATTAAAGGTTCCCAGGCCAAAATCGCCGTGGGTGAGTAAATCAGCGATGGTGGTATTGCCTTCATAAACGCCGCTCAACAGCGCGCTCATCAGAGAGGTCTGGTAGATGACGCTATCGGGATGTTGCGCGGAAAACCCTCGTAGAGTTTCACACAGGCTCTCTTCACAAGAGCATTCAGCAGAATGGTTCATTACCCGCTTCCTCGTTCAACGAATATCAGAAAGGTTAAATAAATGTTGACGCGATTCAGCTCACAGTTCCAATATAGAATCTATGCTTGTTTGAGACGTTTTCGATATGGAACTTCGTTATCTGCGCTACTTTGTCGCCGTCGCCGAGGCGCGACATTTCACTAAAGCGGCAAAAGAACTTGGTATCTCACAGCCGCCTTTAAGCCAACAAATTCAACGGCTTGAACGGGAAATTGGCACGCCGCTTTTCCGCCGTTTAACGCGCGGCGTTGAGCTAACGGAAGCGGGGGAGTCGTTCTATGAGGATGCCTGCCAGATCCTCGCCCTGAGCGATGCGGCGCTCGAAAAGACGAAAGGGATCGCCCGCGGACTGAACGGTCGGCTGGCGCTGGGCATTACCAGTTCTGATGCCTTCCATCCGCAGATCTTTAGCCTGCTGCAGCAGTTCCAACAACGTTACCCGGCGGTAACGCTGCATCAAATCGAGGGCAATATGGCGACGCTGATGGGGGCGCTTGGCGAAGCGGAGCTGGATATTGCTTTTGTACGCCTGCCTTGTGAAAGCAGTAAAGCCTTCAATCTGCGGATTATCGATCAGGAGCCGATGGTGATCGCGCTGGCGCGTTCGCATCCGCTGTCGTCATGCGACGAACTCGCGCTCGAGCAGCTTACCGACGTGGCGCCGATTCTTTTTCCGCGCGAAGTGGCCCCTGGCCTGTATGAGCTGGTGTTCAACAGCTATCTGCGCGCCGGTATTGACGTGCAGCGAGCCTATCAGTCATCGCAAATATCGTCGTCGCTCAGCATGGTGGAAGCCGGATTCGGCTTTGCGCTGGTGCCGCAGTCGATGACGTGCATCACGCTACCTGGCGTCAGCTACCACCCTTTGGCGGGCGCGCCGCTAAAAACCGATATTGCTATCGCCTGGCGACGCTACGAGCGTTCGCGCACGGTGAAGCATTTCCTGGCCATGTTTTAACCGGCGAGGTGACTTATTCAGCAGCTATTGACGTTTTATACTGTGTTTTAAGAAAGATAAACATTGGCGGCGGTCGGGCCACGCAGTCCGTTGACTCGACGAAATTCGACGCGGATGCCGGGGCTGATTGTGGTTGGCTCGCCGGGCGATAGTGCGGAAATATGAACCTGTACGTCTTTGCGACCATCGGAGGGGATGATCAGGCCTTTGCCTGTTTTATTATCAAATGTTTTGACAATACCTGTCATTTTTTGGAACAAATAAATACCTTTTAAATATGAAAACCGGCACGACTATACAGTAAGTGAGTGGGAAGTCTATGCAAATCGAAATAAAACCCGCGCTTGCGGGCTTTTACTTTGCCAAAAAAACGCCATCAGCGCTGGCTGATTATTGTGCAATCATGCGCAATAATCGGCTTCTGACAAGGGATAATTAAGCAGCGGTTTTTGCAGAGGACTGGAAAAATTTATGGCAGTAGGGGCAGATGAGTTGAGCACCTTTTTGTACTCGGCTGAAGCTGTGTTCTGAGTCCTGAGAGCAGTTAGGGCAGGAGCATTTTACGAGATAATTACGGCGAGTTTTAGCGTCTTTGCGTTCTGACATATGATATTTCCTGAGTTAAGGGCTTACGACCATACAGCATTGCGCCGCAAATAGCTCTAACTCATTCTGCATAGCGCGTAAATGAGGGAACTCAGGAACCCTATCGCTGGCACCAGTATGAGAAAAATCGTTTCGTGGCCGCAGGCGGTTAAAGAGTAAGTTTTCCCCCATATTTTTGTGATTAACATCACCCTTTAAAGTCAATGTTTTATTTATCAATCAGTTAATGGTGGGTGATTTTTTCGCGCAGAGAACAATTTTCTCCATTATTCGCGGATTAGAGGGAAAATAGGTAAGATTTTCTTCCGCGCCTAATATACATTTTAATGGTGGTCGAAGAACGCAAATCACGATGTTGATGATTATATGACCGTTTATTTTTTTGGCTATTAAACGGAGTTTTGGCGGCAGTCTTATGTGCCAACTTCGCTGACCACGTAAATAAAAACTCACGATATTTTATGACTAATAATAGTTTGAGTATATCCTATGAAAACCAGAACTAAAGATATTGCTACCCTGGCCGTTCATGCTGGAAGCCAATCCGATCCGGTAACCAACGCTATATTTACCCCGATTGTCACAGCCAGCTCTTTTATCCAGCCTAACCTTTATGAAGGCGGCGATTTTTGTTATTCCCGGGTTTCCAATCCAACGCGTAAAGCTTATGAATCCGCACTTGCCGAGCTGGAGGGGGGGATATATGCCACCGCTACCGCATCGGGAATGGCGGCCACCAATATCGTGATGGAACTATTGCCCAAAGACGCACACATTATTGCGATGAAGGGCGTCTACGGCGGAACCTGGCGGCTGTTTGAGAAATTAAAAACGCACACCACCGGCGCCACAATTTCCTATATCGATCTGAACGATGAGCAGAGCCTGATGGCGAATATTCAGGAAAATACCGCCTTAATCTGGATTGAAACGCCGACCAATCCATTACTTGAACTGGTCGATATCGCGAAAGTGTGTCGTATTGCTAAAGAACACGCCATTACCACCTGCGTTGATAATACCTTTGCCAGCGCCTGGAACCATAAACCGCTTGAAATGGGGGCGGACATGGTCATGCTCTCCACCAGTAAATATGTTGGCGGACATTCTGATTTAATAGGCGGCGCGGTTATTACCAATAATGAAGCGCTCGCCTCGAGGCTCGATTTTATTAAAACAACGATCGGCTCTATTGCCTCGCCCTTTGATGCCTACCTTGCCCTGCGCGGTATGAAAACGCTGGATTTGCGCATGGAGCGTCAGTGCAGTAATGCCCTGCGCGTGGCGGAATATCTGGAAAACCATCCGGCGATTGCCAGCGTCTATTATCCGGGGCTGCCGTCGCACCCTCAGCATCAGCTATGCAAGAAGCAAATGCGTTCGGGCGGCGCGGTAGTGACCGCGACCCTGAAGGGAGACATGCAGAGCCTGAAACGCTTTATCGGCGGTCTGCACTATTTTGTGCTGGCGGAATCGCTGGGCGGGGTAGAGAGCATGATTAACCATTCGGCCTCAATGTCCCACGGTTCGATGTCAAAAGAGGAGCGGGAAGCGATCGGCGTTTATGACACGACGCTGCGCTTCTCCGTCGGCATTGAACATATCGATGACTTACTCCAGGACCTGGATATTGCCTTCGCCGCTATGGACCTCAAACAGGATAACCATCATGCATGATTATGGCATCTGGACGATAATTACTCCGCTGGTCACCATTATTCTGGCGATTCTGACCCGCCAGGTGATCCTCTCTCTGCTTACCGGTATTTTTGTCGGCTATGCGGTGATTCACCACAGCATTATCCAGGGCGTTGGCGGCACGCTGAACGGAATTATTGAAACCTTTGCCTCCGCCGGTAATGCGCGAACGATTATTTTTATGGTGATGATCGGCGGCATTATGCGGCTGATTGTGGTCACCGGCGGCGTGCGAAAGCTGGTGCAGTTTCTTTCGGAGAAAAATGATTTCGTCACCAATAAAAAGTCGGTCCAGCTACTGGCGATGGTGGTGACATCGTTAATCTTTATCGAGAGTTCGATAAACCAGCTGATTGCCGGCGCATCAACGAAAAACCTTGCCCGGCGCTATAAAGTCTCGCCGGAAAAGATGTCCTATATTATCCAGACTTCCTGCGTGTCCGTTTGCTCGTCGGTGATGATCAACGGCTGGGGAGCGGCGATGATGGGGGTTATCGGCGTCCAGATTGCGCAAGGCTACCTGACCGGCGAGCCATTTGAAGTGCTGGCAAGCTCGATGGTCTGGAATACGATGGCCTGGTTTTCATTAGCCTCAGTGCTTTTTTATATCCTCTCCGGCTGTAGCTGGGGGCCGATGAAAAAGGCGGAGGTTAAGTTTGAAACGGTCCAGACGGAAATAGAACAAGAGCATGGCGAAGAGGAAGCGGACCCGGTGATTGACCATCCGGCCTGCAACTCATTGCTCAACTTCTTTATTCCAATCCTTTCCACCGTACTTATGGTGCCGGTAGTGCTATATATCACCGGCGAGGGACAATTCTCCAAAGGCAGCGGCTCGATGTCGGTCTACTCCGGCGTTATGTTTGGCACCGTCGTCTCTTTTATCTGGTTTCGCCTGCGCGGTATTCTGAACGTAGAAAACTTTTTTAAAGAGCTGTATATCGGCTACGCCAGTATGGTGAAAATCAGCTCAATCATGATCCTGGCCTTCCTGATGGGGCATATTTCGGCGGAACTGAATACCGGACAGTATATTGCTTCGATAACCTCCGGCGTTATTCCATCCGGCTTTTCGATCGGCTTTATCTTCCTGATTGCCGCGGTGATGTCGCTGGCCACCGGTACCTCCTGGGGAACCTTCGCCATCATGATTCCAATTGGCGTCCAGCTCGGCGTGTCCTTAGGCATCGATCCGCACTTTATGATCGGCGCGGCGATTTCCGGCTCAATCTTTGGTGATATGACTTCGCCTATCTCCAGTGATGCCATCGTGGCATCGATGGCGACCAACTGTGAACATATTGAACATATTCGCACCCAGCTGCCTTATGCGCTGGTGACGGGCGGGCTGGCGCTCATTGTTTATTTAATTGTCGGCTTCACTCTTTAACTCAATATTCTTAAAGGATTTGCTATGACTAAGGCTATCGCGACAGAAAATGCGCCGCAGGCAATTGGCCCCTATATCCAGGGCGTGCGCAGCGGAAATTTTATTTTTACATCTGGTCAGCTACCCATCGATCCGCAAACGGGCACTATTCCCGAGTGCGCCGAAGGCCAGACCCGACAGAGCCTCGAGAATATTCAGGCAATCATTGAGGCCGGCGGCCTGACGGTCGCCAATATTTGTAAGATGACTATCTTCGTCAAGGATCTGAACGAGTTCGCTGCCATTAATGATGCCTACGCGGCGTTCTTCACCCAGCGTAACGCTTCTTTCCCGGCGCGCTCTTGCGTAGAGGTCGCCCGGCTGCCAAAGGACGTTAAAGTAGAAATTGAAGCTATCGCCTGGCAGGGATAACTCACGCGAAAGACGGCTTAACGGCGGCTTATTAGCCGCCGTTTTTATATCAAGGAGAGGGCTATGTCGGTAAAACATTATCTCAACAGCTTAGCGCGCGTCGCGCTGGTTGGTGGCGTCACTCCCATTCAGCATCTGCAGCGGCTGTCGGAATATTTGCAGCGCGATATCTCTATAAAACGTGACGATATTTCGCATCCTGGCATGGGCGGTAATAAGCTCAGAAAGCTTGAGTTTCTGGCGGCAGATGCCATCAGTAAAGGCCAGCGAACGCTGGTGACCGCCGGGGCGGTTCAGTCGAACCATGTACGGCAAACCGCCGCGGTAGCCGCGCATTTGGGTCTGAAGTGCGCAGCGCTGCTGGAGAATCCCATTCAAACCGCGGAGCCTAACTATCTCTGCAACGGCAACCATCTGCTGTTTAGCCTGATGGGCTGCGAGTCAGAAAGGGTTGCAGAACTTTACGATCCGGATGCGCAGCTGCAGCAGTTCAGCGAGCGGCTTTCGGCAGAAGGGGCTAAACCCTATATTGTTCCCGTCGGCGGCTCAAACGCGCTGGGGGCGCTGGGCTACGTTGAGTGCGCGCTGGAGATAGCGGAGCAGTGCGAGCAGATGAATCTCAAGGTGCAGTCCGTGGTGGTGCCCTCCGGCAGCGCGGGTACGCATGCCGAATACCGCAGGAATGGAGGCGGTGGCGTTGCTGGCGCGTCTGGAGGGGATCATGCTTGATCCGGTCTATACCGGCAAGGCGATGGCGGGCCTGATCGATGGCGTGAAAACAACGCGTTTCACCGGCAGCGGGCCGGCGCTCTTTGCTTACTATCCTCGCGTCTGAACAACGACGTTAACCAAAAATCGAACCACGCCCGCGCGTGCATGCCGGCGTGGTTTTTTTACATGCTGCGGCGGAGGGGCAGTGGACGCTTTACCGCCGGACAACGCCCGGCATCCATTCGTCCAGCGCCGCGTCAAACCTAATAACGCTTGTGCGCCATGATTTCGATAATTTGTCGGTCGGTATGCTGCATGGCCCGACCGGCGATGGCGCAAAGATTACGAATGGAGTTTTCCACATCGCGATCGACGATACCGTCGTTGCCGGAAACAACCGAATTATCCAGCGCCAGCAGAACTGCTTTCCAGGCGGAAGAGATGCTGGTGGACACTTTCATTGCGCAACTACCGGAAGCGCCATCGCATATGATGCCGCTGACGTCGCCAATCATGTTATTAACCGCCATGGCGATGGTGTCAAAGCTGCCGTTCATCAGCCAGATAATCCCCGCCGCGGCACCCATTCCGGCGGTGGTGGTGGCGCAGAGGGCCGATAGCCGCGGAAGTTGACAGTGAATATAAATGGCGACCAGATGTGATAGCGCCAGCGCGCGGGCCAGCTGCTGCTGGCTGGCGTGAAGACGCTCTGCGGCCACGACCACCGGCATGGTGGCGGTGATGCCCTGGTTGCCGGAGCCGGAGTTGGTCATCGCCGGCAGCGATGCGCCGCCCATGCGGGCATCCGACGCGGCGCTGGTGCGGTAGAGGATCTCGTTAAACATATCATCGGAAACCAGTCCTTTGTCGACCTGGCGCTTTAGCGTCGGGCCGATATGCAATCCCCACTCTTTGCTCAGCCCTTTCTTTGAAAGGGCGTTGTTCATTGCGCCAGCCTCGAGCATAAATTCCAGCGTCTGCGCAGGCGCTTCGCTAACGAAATCATAGATCTCGCGCAGCGAACTGTGGGCGACCTGCGCCAGCGGATCGCAGGCGGGAGCGGCGTTCGCGCTTGCGTCCTTAACAAACAGAGGCTCACCCATTTTCTCAATCGCCACCACGTTGGTGTGGTCGCCGGTGATGGTGACCGTCGCATGCTGGTCGCCCGCGTAGACTTTGGCGCGAACGTACAGAATCTCGTCGCAGGGTTCCTGTAGCACCACGCGCACGGCGCCAACCTCAAGTAGCGCCCTGGCGGCATCAATTTCCCGACGGGTGGCCTTGTTAAGCACTTCCAGATTCGCCTGCGGGTCGCCGGCGATAGCGCCGAGAGCCGCGGCGATAGGCAAGCCGGTCATCCCCGTACCCGGGATGGTGACGCCCATACCATTTTTCATCAGATTCGGCGAGACCGCAGCTTCGATCCGCACAATCGCGCCAGAGAGCTGCTGCGCCGCCACGGCGCAGGCGAGGGCGACAGATACCGGTTCGGTACAGCCTAAAGCGGGTTTCACTTCCTGTTTTAATGCCTGAATAAACAGGTTCCATTTAGCACGATTTTCCCGGTGTGACATGACTGAGCCTCTGGAGCGGTGCAGAAAAATGGCCATCGAGGGGATGACTTTCTCCTCGACATTGATTTGCGCCTGCGGGCCAGAAAACGGCGCGGCTCGCAGGAACGATAATCAAAATATTACCGCACTCAGCAGAGAAAAAAGTTGCACGTTCAATTTGTAAAATAGCGCTTTGGGAGAAAATTTTTCTTTAAAAAGCGCGTTGCAAACGGCTTTATGGCGAGGGCTGCGCTGGCGGGATAAAAAAACCGGCAGAGTAGCCGGTTTGGTCGTTAGATCTTACAGGCGTCGCCGCAGTCATCATCGGCCACAATGGCCTGCGCTTTTTTATCGGCATCTTCAAGTCGTTCAGCGTTGCGCTCTTGCGCTTCTTCCAGTCCGCTAAAAACCAGGTTATCGAGATCAATTTCCATGCGTTACCCATTTAAGTTCAGTGTTGACCGTGTGCAAGTATAGGCAAAACGGCAGGCGGATGCACCCGGCCTGAGCCCCGGTAGCACATAGCGGTAAGCGCGGATGTTTTATTGCGCAAGGCGAGACGAGAAAAGGCGTGGGCGGCGACAAACAATAGTTGAGCGAATATTTCATTTTTAGCCATCAAATTGTTGAATGTTTATCACGCTATTTGTTAAACAAATCGACAACGAGCGCCACACTGGCCATTGACTTGTAAAGATTATGCTAATATTGCCGTGCTTATGGATGTATCTATGGATTATGGTCAATGGTATCGACAACCGCAGTAGCCGCCGTCAAAGAATGGCGGAAACATAATAAATTTATTTGTCAGGTTAAACTCAGCTATAAAAAGGTACTGCGTAAATGCAGAGAAATATCTTTAACCGGAGGGAAATACAAAGAATATCAGACATTATGCGCCAGCTATGCTTGCGCGAAATTAACGGGAGCCACCGAGGGGTTGGTTAACTTTGAAGATAAACCCTTTAAAGCCTATTTAAATAAAAAGATGTCAAAAAGAGCGAAACTCGATATCGCTCATGGCTCTTTGAATTTTATAGAAAAAAGCTTTCGTCCCGAGGCCTTGCCGCAGCTGTATGATATGGCGAACTTTGGCCGTACGCTTATCGCCATTCCGCTGAAAAACGGTAGCAGTATTGATGTGAAGCTCCTGGCATCGCCTTTTCAGGAGGAAGGGGAGCTCATGTTGTTAATGTTCCTTGGCGATAAACGCGTCTACAGTATCTGTTTTTCCTGCACTGACGATGGCCGCGCCTGGATTGGCGGTATTCAGGGAGGGAAAGATATCGATAATGAAGAGGTGAAGGCGCTGACGAAAGAGCTTTACGGCACCCGTCCTAAAAACTTAATTATCACTCTGCTGTACGGTTTTTTAGCCTTTTTCAATATCAAGGAGATCTATGCTATCGACAGTGATTTTCATGTTAAAAGCGACAGAGTAAAAACCCGTTATTCTGAGCTTTGGCTGGAAATCGGCGGCGAGAAGCATCGACGCGGCTGGTATAAATTACCGCCAACCGAGATTAAGAAAAGCCTGGAAGAGGTTAAAAGTAAGCACCGTAGCCAGTTTATCAAGCGTGAAGGTCTGAAGGAGCTGGCGCAGTTGGATCTTGCCGCCGCGCTAGGCGACATCTGCCTCTGCCGTAACGCCGGATAAGCATAAAGTGAAGATTGTCGACCCGCAGGGGGCTGCGGGTCGACAATCGTTTTGCCCTTCATCTTTCCTCGCCTCAACTCCGCGCGTTCAGCCTTACAACCGCTTCATCTGATAAATTAGTTTTATAAATTAAAAAATTTTAAACATTTCATGCGTGATAGTTTTACATTATTTTTACAAATACATATAATTCCTTACGTTCTTCGCTCTGCCTGAGAGCGTCCAACCAACATGATATGCGGTCTGTGTCCTCATCGGTCTGATAAGGCGCTGTTTATATAAGATGTTTTGGTTTTTTCGACTGACGTCGTATGGGATGAAATATGGACGAACGACAAGGTAGCGGAAGGGGAATTTTCTTCACCGCCTACCGATTACTCTTTGTATTACTGAGCTTTGGCATTGGGTTCTTTTTCACCATCTGGGGGGGCAAACTCCTCTCGCTGGGCGGCAGCGCCTGGTATCTGCTCGCCGGTATTGCTTATCTGCTTATCGCCGTCGGCTATCTCGCCCGCAGTCGATATGTCCTGCCTTTTGCCATTCTGACTTTTCTGTTGACCCTTGCCTGGGCGCTGTATGAAGTGCAGCTCAGCTATTGGGGACTGATCCCACGACTGGTGGTGCCTGCGCTGATGCTGATGCTGGCGCTGTGGCTGTCGGCGACGCTGCCGATGCCGCGTACGCGGGTACGCTACGCCAACTGGAGCGCTTCGGCGATTTTCCTCGTGCTGCTGGCGACGCTGGTCTCGGCCTTTTACCCGCACGGCGGTATCCATAACGGCGTGGTGAAAGCGAGCGACGACAAAACGCCGACCCTGGCTGCCAGAAGCGATAACTGGGCGTTCTTCGGTCGCGATGCCTCCGGCACCCGTTTTGCGCCGTACGAGGACATTACGCCGCAAAACGTCAAAAACCTGAAAGTCGCCTGGACGTACCATACCGGCCGGCGGCTTACCGGCGCCGGGATTGGCGTCGATGAAAATACCCCGCTGCAAATTGGCGATACGCTGTACTCCTGTACGCCGCTGAACGTGGTCACCGCGCTGGATGCGGATACCGGTAAAGCGCGCTGGCGTTTTGACCCGCACGCGCAAACCGCCGAGCACGTCACCTGCCGCGGGGTTGGCTATTGGGATGCGCAGAGCGATGATTCTCTGAGCGCAGAGGAGAAGGCCAGCCCGTCGCTGCAGCAGTGTCCGCAGCGTATCCTGGTGTCTACGGTCGACGCCCGCTTGATCGCCCTGAACGCCAAAACCGGCGAGCTGTGCGATGACTTCGGCGACCACGGTAGCGTTGATCTGAAACAGGGTATGGACAATACCGAAAACAGCAAACGCTACCATCCGACCTCAACGCCGGTGATTATGGGGCATATTGCGGTGCTCGGCGGCTGGGTGCGCGATATCGTGCACGGCGAACCCTCCGGCGTGGTGCGCGCGTTTGACGTCCGTACCGGCAAAGTGGTGTGGGCGTGGGACGTCGGCCAGCCGGAAAACGTGACCGATCCGGTAAAAGGGCGCGTCTACACTCTCGAAACGCCGAACGTCTGGACGGTGCCGGGCTTTGACAAAGAGCTGAATCTGATTTATCTGCCGACCGGTAACGGTCCGCCGGACTACTGGGGCGGCGATCGCAACGCGGCCAAAGAGAAATATGGCTCGTCCGTGGTGGCGGTGGATGCCAGCACCGGGGAGACGAAGTGGGTCTTCCAGACCGTGCATCATGATATCTGGGACTATGACCTGCCGTCGCAGCCGGTACTGTTCCATATGAAAAACGACCGGGGTGAAGAGGTTCCGGTCCTGATCCAGACTACCAAAACCGGGCAGATTTACGTGCTCGACCGGCGTACCGGCAAGCCAGTGACTCGCGTAGAAGAGCGACCTGTGGCCCACGACGGCGCGGAAGGCGAGCATCTCTCCGCCACCCAGCCGTTCTCCACCGGCATGCCGCAATTGGGCGTCGAGCCGCTCACCGAGAAGTCGATGTGGGGCGTGACGCCGTTCGATCAGCTGATGTGCCGTATCGACTTCAAAGCGTCGACTTATCTGGGTATGTACACGCCGCCGTCAGAGAAGCCGTACATCGAATGGCCGAGCCTGCTGGGCGGCATGAACTGGGGCGGTATCACTATCGATGAGCGTACAGGAACGCTGTTCGTCAATGATATGCGGATGCCGCTGAGAATGTCGCTGGTGCGCAAAGAGGATATGGCGAAATACAAAGTCTCCACCGACGAGGTGCCCGGCTTTATGGGGACCGTGCGTCCGCAAATTGCCGGGCCATACGGCGGCGTGCGGATTGATATCTTGCAGTCGGCGCTGGGCGTTCCCTGTAATACGCCGCCGTTTGGCACCATGAGCGCCATCGACCTCAATACCCGCCAGCTGATATGGCAGGTACCGATGGGATCGGTAGAGGATACCGGTCCGCTGGGGCTGAAAACGCACATGCATATCCCGTTGGGTATGCCGACGCTGGGCGGCCCAACGTCCACGGCTTCCGGACTGGTCTTCTTCGCCGGCACCCAGGATAACTACCTGCGCGCGCTGGATTCCGCTACCGGTAAAGAGCTATGGCGCGCTCGTCTGCCGGTAGGGGCAGTGGCGGCTCCGCTGATCTATAAATCACCAAAAAGCGGTAAAGAGTACGTGGTGATCTCCGCCGGGGGCGCCAGCCACTCGCCGGACGTGGGCGATGATATTATTGCCTTCGCGCTGGAAGAGTAGCCGCAGCCGGTTCGCTCTTACGCAACTAACCGCCCCTGCGTGGGGGCGGTTTTTTTATGCTCTGAAGATTACCCGGCGCTAAACCGCGTGACAGGCGACGAGGTGGCCGTCGGCAACCTCCCTTAGAAGCGGAATATCACGGCGGCAGCGGTCGCTGGCCTGCGGGCAGCGCGAGGAAAAACGACAGCCGGAAGGGGGCCGGGACGGGTCGGGAATTTCACCTTGTAGCGCCGCGACCGGCTCGCTGTCCGGATCGAGGGTCGGTACCGCCGCCAGCAGCGCCCGGGTGTAGGGATGCAGGGGGCTGCTGAATAGCGCATCGCGGCTGGCGGTCTCTACTAACTGACCGAGATACATTACCGCTACGTCATCGCACAGATGCTCTACTACCCCCAGATCGTGGGAGATAAACAAAAACGTCACCCCATGGTCGTCGCGCAGGTCGGAAAACAGATTGATAATCTGCGCCTGAATCGACACATCGAGGGCTGAAATCGGTTCATCGGCAATAATAAAATCCGGGTTTAAGATCAGCGCACGGGCAATGCCGATGCGCTGACGCTGGCCGCCGGAAAATTCGTGCGGGAAGCGGTTGTAATGCTGCGGAGACAGCCCGCAGATGCGCATCACCTCAAGGGTTTTGTCATACAGCTCCGCCCGGCGACAGAGCTTGTGTTCCAGCATCGCCTCGCCGATGGCGACGCCAATGCGTATGCGCGGGTTTAATGAACTGTAGGGGTCCTGAAAAACCAGCTGGATTTTAGGCCGCAGCGCGCGCATCGCCTGCGGCGACAGTTCGGCAAGCTCCTGGCCGCGAAACTTCACGCTGCCGGCGGTCTTCTCGTATAGCCCCAGCAGCGTGCGGCCAACGGTGGTTTTCCCGCTGCCGGATTCGCCTACCAGGCCAAAAATCGTGCCCCGGCGAATCTTAAAGCTCACGCCATCCACGGCCCGCAGCACGCCGGTCTGCTGGCCGAATAGCCCATCGCGTAGCGGGAAGTGTTTTTTTAGCCCATCCACTTCAATCACGTATTCATGACTCATGCCACGGACTCCGAAAGTTCACTGTAAAAGCAGGCGGCCTGCCGGTTATGCCCCGATAGCGGCGGAATGCTCTGTCGGCAGCGCGCGGTGGCTTTTGCGCAGCGCTCGGCGAAGGCGCATCCGGCGGGAAGGGCGGCGAGGTCCGGTACCTGACCGGGGATTGAGTAGAGGCGTCGCCGCCGCTCCCCCGGCACAGGGCGCGAGGCGATCAGCCCCTGGGTATAGGGATGCTGCGGGTTACGCAAAATAGTCGCTGTCGCACCTTGCTCAACGATACGCCCGGCGTACATCACCACCACGTGTTCGGCCATCTGCGCGATAACTCCGAGATCGTGAGTAATCAGCATCATCGCCATCCGGTTGGCTCGCGCCTGGTCGCGCAGCAGTCGTAGGATCTGCGCCTGCACGGTGACGTCCAGCGCGGTCGTCGGCTCATCGGCAATCAGCAGCTTCGGCTGGCAGCTCAGCGCCATGGCGATCATCACCCGCTGCAGCATGCCGCCGGAAAGCTGGTGTGGATAGCTGGCCATCAGGCTATCCGCGCGCGCCAGTCCAACATCAGCCAGAAGCTGGATAGCGTGCTGCCATGCGAGCTTCGGCGACTCGCCGCGGTGGCGAATAAGCGGCTCGCACAGCTGCTCGCCGACGGTGAGTACCGGATTAAGGGCGCTCATCGGTTCCTGAAAAATCATCGCCAGCTGATTGCCGCGTAGATCGGCCATATGGGCATTTTTCAGCCGCAGCAGATCCTGATCCTCGAAAAGTATCTCCCCACCGTCGATGCGTGCCGCCTGCGGCGGCAGCAGGCCCATTAATGACATGGCGGTAACGCTTTTACCGCAGCCGGATTCGCCGACGACGCCAACGGTCTGTCCGGCGCGGATAGTGAACGACACCTCCTGCACCGCGCGTACCCGGCCTTTGTCGGCGGCAAAAGAGACCGAAAGTTGATTAAAGGTAATTAATGCGCGACTCATTTCAGCCTCTGTTTCATTTTGGGGTCCATGGCGTCGCGCAGGCCATCGCCCAGCACGTTGATGGCAATGACGGTGAGAAAAATGGCGATCCCCGGCGGCATCCATAGCCAGGGGCGGCGCTGAAAATCGATCAGGCTGTTGGCGGCGTCCATCATATTGCCCCACGACGGCGTCGGCGGCACAACGCCAAGCCCGAGGTAGCTAAGCGCCGACTCGCTGAGAATAGCGTTAGCCACCGCCATCGTCGCCATCACCACCAGAATCGGTACCGTATTCGGCAGCAGATGTCCAAACAGACGGCGCCGCGCCGACAAGCCCAGCACCTGGGTCGCCAGCATAAAGTCGCGCTCGCGCAGGGAGAGGCACTGCCCTCGTACCAGCCGGGCAAGCTTCGGCCACTCCAGCAGGCTCAGCATAACTACCACCATATAGATGCGTGAATCCGGCGAGAAATCGAGCTCGGAGAGCATCGCTCCCGCGACAATCAGCAGCGGCAGGCCGGGGATGGTCATCACCAGATCGGCAAAACGCATGATGAGTTTATCGGTCAGGCCGCCGGCGTAGCCCGACAGCGCGCCGAGCAGATAGCCAAGGGTGACCGACAGCAGCATGGTCAGCAGGCCGATGATCAGCGAAATGCGTCCGGCCAGTAGCAGGCGGGTGTAAATATCGCGACCGAGAAAATCGGTACCCAGCCAGTGCTGCGCGCCGGGTGGCTTGTTGATCATCAGCGCGTCGGTAGCATCGTCCTTCCACGGCGACCACAGCGGCCCCAGCGTGCACCAGAGGGCCATGATGACCAGCAGCAGCAGGCACAGCATCGCCAGACGATTGTGACGCAGCACCTGCCAGGCCTGACGCCAGGGGGACGGCGTAACCTGCGCCAGCGCCGGAATTTCCGCGTCGCGCAGGCGTCGGTTGGAAGAGAACAGGGAACTGAGCATCAGGACCTCACGCGAATGCGCGGGTCGACCCACGCGTAAAGCACATCGGCAAGCAGATTGCCAAGAATGGTGAGCACCGCCAGAAACAGGGTGAATCCCATTAACACCGGGTAGTCGCGGGCGGCCAGCGAATCAATATGAATATGTCCAGCCCCGGGCCAGTTAAATACTTTTTCGGTGATGATCGCCCCGGAAAACAGCCCCGGCAGCTCGAAGCCGAGCAGGGTAATGATCGGCAGCAGGGCGTTCCGCAAGGCGTGCTTCAGGATAACCGTGCGTTCGCGTAGCCCTTTAGCGCGGGCGGTGCGGATAAAATCCATTTTCACCACCTCGAGCATGCTGGCGCGAAAATAGCGGGTCAGGCTACCTGCCTGGAGCATCACCAGCGCCAGCACCGGCAGCACCAGATGGGCGGCAACCTGTAGCACATAGCCCCAGCCGCTGTCGTCACTACCGGTACGGGTCATGCCGCCAACCGGCAGCCAGTGCAGGTCGACGGCGAACCACTTGATTAGCAGCAGACAGAGGAAAAAGGTCGGGAACGACATGGCGGCGAAGACCGCGACGCTCACCAGATGATCGAACAGCGAGTTGGGCTTCAGCGCCGAGATTGCGCCGACCGTCAGACCAATCCCCCAGTAGAACACCAGCGCCACGCTGGCCAGCAGGAAGGAGTTCCAGATGTACTGGTTAAGCAGCTGGCTGACCGGAATCTGGTACTGCAGCGAGAACCCAAGATCGCCGCGCAGCAGCTGGCCAAGCCAATGGATATAGCGGGTGAGTAACGGCTGGTCCAGACCGTAAATCGCCTTCAGTTCGGCGGCGCGGGCGGCGGTGAGGGTGATATTGCCGTCGATAAAATCGCCCGGCGTTTTGGCAAACAGCATAAAGATAATGAATGAAGCCAGCAGCAGCATCGGCAGCGTTTGCAGCAGCCGTCTCAGGATGAAATTTCTCATGGCATTCTCACGTCAGCCGCCGGACATCCCGGCGGCTGGGGATTTACTTAACGATTTTGACATCCGGCAGGCTGCCGGTCAGGCCGTTGTAGATATCCGGTTTGAAGCCGGTGACCCGGGCGCTGCTCGCCGAGAGAATTTCGCGGTAGCCGAGAAGGATAACCGGCGGGTCCTGCGCCAGTACCTGATACAGCTGGTGGTAGATAGGCTTGCGTTTCTCAACGTCGAGCACCGAGTTACCTTCGGTAATCAGCTTATCGACCTGCGGATTGTTATAGCCGGACTCTTTCGCTTCCGCGCTGTAAAAATCCCACACGCCATCATGCGGGTCGTTAAGGGTGCTGGTGCTGAACGACGCCAGATCGTAATTACCCGACTTACGCTGCGCCATCAGGGCATTGAAATCGACGACCTGCGGTTTTAACAGGACGCCAATCTGCTGCCAGTTCTCTTTGGCGATGGGGATCAGCGCATCGTTAAGCACTTTCTTACTCACCAGCAGGGTTAACTCCAGGCGTTTGCCCTCTTTGACGCGGATACCGTCCGGTCCCGGTTTCCAGCCGGCATCGTCCAGCAGCTTCTTCGCCTGCGCCGGGTCATAGTGATACGGGTTCACTCCGTCGGCGTTCCAGGCCCAGGAGATTGGCGCGATAGGCTCAATCGCTACTTTACCGTAGCCCTGGTAGACCACATTAATCAGCTTCTGGCGATCGAGGCCGTAAATCAGCGCCTGGCGTACCTTGACGTCCTTCAGCGCCGGGCGGCGGACGTTAAACTCCACCTGGCTGTAGTCGCTGGAGCCGTAAAGGTTGATGTTGGCAAAGCCGAGCATTTTCAGCTGTTCGATATCGTCAGGACGTGAGGTAAAGGCGTCGTAGTCGGTTTCGCCCGTCTGGAAGAGCTGAAAGTTGGTCGCCGGGTTGGTCACGCGATAGATAAAGCGCGGAGTGGGGGGCGTACCGCGATAAAAATGGCTGTTGGCGTGGAAACGAATCTCCTGGCCGGGGATGTATTTGTCGTAAACGTAAGGACCGTTGCCCAGCGGTTTGCCGTGCAGAGTGCGCAGATAATCGAGATTGCCGCGCTGGTAGCCTTTGCCGTAATACGCTCTGGAGAGTACCGGACCGCCAATTTTTGCCAACGTCGTCGCGCCCGGCTGGGTGGTGGTCACCTGGAGCGTCAAGGGATCCAGCACTTTCAGACCGCTGACGCTATCGGCTTTCGCCGCTTTGTACTCCGCGCCGCCGGCGATATTGGCGAGCGTAATATCGGTATCGCCGTCGTATTTCGGGTCCAGCAGCACGGTGAGGGTAAAGGCGACATCGTCAGCCGTCAGCGGCGAGCCGTCGCTAAAGGTCAGATTGGGGCGCAGCTTGATGGTGTAGACCTTGTTGTCCGGACTGACCGTCCAGCTTTCGGCGAGACCCGGCACCAGTTTGCCGTGGCTGTCCCAGTCGATCAGGCGGGAGAAGATCACGTTGGTGACGTTTTCATCCCAGCCGTTGACGAAGAAGTAGGGGTTAAAAATGCCCTGCGGCTCGGAAATGCCGGCCACGACGGTATCTTTACGCAGCTTTGCTGCTGCGGGGATCTGGCTGGCATCGCTGGCCGGGGTGATCCCTTCTTTTAAGATCTCGTCGGCGATGGCGACAGAAGAAAATGCCACCGCGCCGCCGAGCAACGCGATTTTCAGAGCAAGCGCGAACCGCGTCTGTTTGGTTTTTAACCCGTGCAGTAGTCTGGACAAAAGTGCTCCCTCATCAAAGAATTGCGCAGTGTATTTACAAATCATGACGAAAGATAAGAGGCGCTTAGCGCCCTGTCTAACACCGAAAGGCTATGGCTTATAGCAATTTAGCATTAGCAATAATTCAGTATTAATCTGCCACTTTTGCGCTAAACGCCAGCATTCTTCGCTGCCGTATCGCCGGAAAGGGTTAAGCGGTCAGCCACCCAGCCGGCATGCTGCTGTAAATGAGGATTGGCCAGCGGCTTCGCCAGGCGTATCCGCAGCTGGCCAATCACCCGTCCCTGAATCTGCTCGCAGCTGCCGTATAACAGGCGGGCATCGGCGCCCAGCAGCGCGGCGATGCGCTGTAAATCCGGTTCCTGCCCGCTGCTGCCGTCAAAATGCAGCGTGACCAGCTGCTGGTTTTCGCTCAGCGAGAGTCGTTCTTCCGCACGGTCATGATGGAGGGTGCCGAGCAGGCTTTGCGTGACAGCATGTCCGGGATGACCAAATACTCGCCACACCTCGCCCTGTTCGATAATTTCTCCGTGCTCAAGCACCGCGACCCGGTCGCAGAGGGTGCGAATGACGTCCATCTCATGGGTGATCAGCACGATGGTCAGACCAAGGCGCTGGTTGATCTCTTTAAGGAGTTTTAGTACTGCAAGGGTATTTTCCGGGTCGAGGGCCGAGGTGGCTTCGTCACACAGCAGGATCTCCGGCTGCGTGACCAGCGCGCGGGCGATACCGGTGCGCTGCTTCTGGCCACCGGAAAGCTTAGCCGGCCAGCTGTCGCGCAGATCGCTGAGGCCGACAAGCGCCAGGATCTCCGCAACTCGTTTCTGCCTTTCCGCCCGCGGTACCCCGGCCATTTTCAGCGGCAGCTCAACGTTCTGCGCCACCGTTTTGGTCGCCATTAAATTAAAGTGCTGAAAGATCATCGCGACCCGCCGGCGCAGGTCGCGCAGCTGGCTGCGGGAGTAGTGCCGAGTATGTTCGCCGTGAATGGTAATCTCACCGCTGTCAGCGTTTTCCAGGCGGTTGAACAGGCGCAGCAGGGTTGATTTTCCGGCGCCGCTGCGGCCAATAATGCCGAAGATTTCTCCCTGAGCGATCTGCAGATTAATATCCCGCAGCGCCTGCACGCCGTTGGGGTAGGCTTTACTTATCTGGCTCAACTGAATATGCGTTGTGGCGTTGGGTTTTTGCGTCACGATAGCGGCTCTGTTAACGAAATTAAGCGGCAGCCCGCAGGCTGCCGATGAACATCCGGCGATTAAAAACCGGGCAAAATTTTGCCTTTATAGCGGGTGAGAATAAAGCTACGCACGCGGTCTGAGTTCAGGGCTTTCGCCAGCTTCTGAATGCCGGGATCGTTGATGTTGTCGGGACGCGCCACCAGATACTCGACGTACAGGTCGCTGCCTTTTTCCGCCAGCAGCGCCTTGTCGGTATCAATTCCGGCCTCCAGCGCATAGTTGGCGAAGATAAACGCCAGATCGACCTGATTCACCGCCCGCGCCAGCATCGCGCCTTCCAGCTCGCGAATTTTAAAACGATGCGGATTAGCGGTGATATCTTTGGTCGCCGACTGCGGATCCTGCGGGTTTTTCAGGGTAATCAGCCCGGCATTGCTGAGCATCACCAGCGCGCGACCGGTATTCACCGGATCGTTCGGAATGGCAACGGTGGCACCATCCGGTACCTCTTTGAGCGTTTTATATTTACTCGAATAAGCGCCAAAGGGTTCAATATGCACGCCGACCACCGGAAGCAGATGGGTATGGCGGGTCTGATTGTAGTTATCAAGGAAAGGGCGGTACTGGTAGTAGTTGGCGTCGAGATTTTTCTCCGCCAGCTGCTGGTTAGGCTGGATAAAGTCGTTAAAGACTTTAATTTTCAGATCGACCCCCTGTTTCGCCAGCTCGGGCTTCACGAACTCGAGAATTTCGGCATGGGGGACCGGCGTTGCGCCCACGGTCAGCGTCTCATTGGCGCTGGCGGACAGGGAGAAAAGGGCCAGAAGCCCCGCTGCGAGGATTGTTTTTTTCATTGTCTTATTCCTGAAGCTATTGTTATTTGCGGCTCATCGCCTTCACCAGACGATCGCCGCTCATCTGAACTATCTGCACCAGCGCAATCAGCAGCAGAACGGTTATCACCATCACGTCCGTCTGGAAGCGCTGATAGCCAAAGCGGATGGCCAGGTCGCCCAGCCCGCCGCCGCCGATGACCCCTGCCATGGAGGTATAATCGACCAGTAAAATCGCGGTCACGGTCACGGCGGCAATAAGCCCGGCGCGCGACTCCGGCAGCAGGGTGTGCCAGATTAGCTGCCAGGTGTTGCCGCCCATTGACCAACTGGCCTCCACCAGACCGTGCTCCACCTCGCGCAGCGCGGTCTCAACCAGCCGGGCAAAGAAAGGCGCGCAGCCGACAACCAGCGGCGGAATGGTGCCTTCAACGCCCAGCGAGGTGCCGGTAATCAGCGTCGTCACCGGGATCATCACAATCAATAAAATGATGAAGGGCAGCGAGCGCAGAACGTTGACCCCCAGCGACAGCAGGCGATAGAGGCGCGGAGCATGGAGCAGGCGAGGCTGGCCGCTGAGATAGAGCACAATTCCCAGCGGTAGGCCAATCAGCACGGTAAAGCCCAGCGACCAGCCCAGCATGGTCAAGGTATCGAGGCTGGCCTGCGCCACGTCGCCCCAGTCGATATCAGCAAAAAAAGCCAGCGCGCCGTTCATCTCAGTTCCAGTCATGGCGTTGTGGAGGAATGCCGTTCAGCACCCAGTTGCCCAGCAGCTGATATTTCCAGCGCACCGGATCGTGCAGGGTGTGGACGCGGCCGTTGCGCCAGTGGCGATCAAGATTGAGGGCGATGCTGGTTGAGCGGGTGCCGCTAAGCTCAAACAGGCGGCTGGCGGCTTCCAGCGCCGCTTCGGTGGTAAAGACCTTGGCGCGCGCCACGGCGATAGACGCCTGAGCAACGTTATCCTCGCTCAGTGCGTATTTATAGCGATCGAGCACTTTGCCGGCCCGCTCCAGCAGCGCATCGGCGGCGGCCAGCCGGCTGTCAAGCTGGCCAATATGGTAGATAGTCAGCGGGTCTTCGCTGGCCCGCTCAACGCCGGCATCGATCCACGGGCGAGCAAACTGGCTGACAAAGTTCACCGTGTCGTTAAGTGCCGCGCGGGCAATCCCCAGGTCGATAGCGGCGGTGGTGAGCTGGGCAAACGGCCCGGCAAGGGTTGGCGTCGCGTAGGATTTCCAGGTCGGGAACAGGTGGAAAGGCTCGACGACAAGATTCTCCGCCAGGACCGTTCCGCTGGCGGTGGTACGCTGGCCGAGGCAGGCCCAGTCGTCGATGACCGTCAGCCCAGCCGATTCGCGCGGCACAAACGCCAGCTGCGCGTTATTCTCTGCATCGAGCGCCAGAATGCCGATCCAGTGGGCGTAGAGCGAACCGGTGCAGTAGCCTTTTCGGCCGGTGATGCTCAGACCGCGTTCGCTGGCCTCCAGGCGAGTGCGGATATCGAGTACCGTCTTGCCGCCGGTTTCAGAAAGCGCGTTGGCAAAGCGATAGCCTTGCAGCACCTGAGCGAAGAAAAATGCCTGCTGCTCTTCGCTGCCCTGCAGACGGATATCCTCCAGAAGACAGTAATGGTTCTGGGGAATTTGCCCCAGCGACGGGTCGGCGGCGGAAATAATCGCTATCACCTGGGCCAGCGTGGCGGCGGATACCTCGGCTCCGCCCCATTGCCGCGGGACGGTGATACCCCACAGGCCGCTATTGGAGTAGGTATCGATAATCTCCGGCGGCACGCTGCCGCTGCGATCGCGTTGCGCCGCGCCGGGCTGCAGTACCGCCGCGATTTCATGGGCGATGGCGATGGCTTCGTCATCGCTGCGGATAACGTATGCCTTTGGCGTCTGGCGGCAATAGTGAAGGGTCTGTTTTTCGTCGGGCATAGTCACATCTCATGGTTAATAAACGGCATATTCTAAAAATAGCTAAGTAAATGCCTAATAATTCCAGTCTGTTATATAACTGTTAAAGCAAAGGACATGCCAGAACGCGTTTCTTATTTAATGTTTATTAAACAGTAAGTTAGTTTTTTTGGTACGTGCTCGTACTGCTGCAATTGCAACGCAGAATGAATCAGTGTGTTGGATTTGCGACAGTGGGCAGAGTGAACAGACTGGGAGTCACACAGGCATTTCGGCCCCGGCTTACCGGGGCTCGAGTGTCGTTGAGGGATGGCGGGGAATTATCGCGCCTGCCAGAGGATCTCCGGTTGAGCAAAATTTTCTTCGACGCGGGCAAAAAAACGGCTGGCGTGCAGGCCGTCGACAAAGGCGTGATTGAATTTGCCCGCGACCGGAATAATACCGTTTTTCAGCTTGCCCCAGGTGAGGGCGGGCACCGACGCGCCAACGTAATACTCAGCGTGAGTCATGGCGCTGAAATGCAGCCACGGCAGGCAGCTGGCGCAGAAGAAATTTTCGCCGTTGACGATAAGCGGCGCCGGCGCGGTGTGTTTTGCCGCCTCGATATGTGGCGTGGCGGCCTGGCTGAAGGCGGCAAAATCGGCGGCATTCTCGCACCAGACCTGGCGAAAACCTTCCTGGGCGGTCATCACTGGCGTCATCACCGCCAGCTGGTCATATTCGATAATATCGTCGCCCAACAGCCGCTGTTTAAGCTGCGGCACCTCGTTCGCTGCGCGCACAAGGGCGAAGAGGGCCAGCTGGAAAAACGAGACGCCGCGATCTTTCGCGCACTCATATAGCCGCTGCGCCTCGACAGGAACGCAGAGATTAAAGCTGGGATTGGCAAAACCGCGATAAAAATCAAAATGATCTTTTCGCGGCCAGTTTTGTTTGTCTATGACGTGATAGTTGGCCACGGGCGTCTCCTGTTGAATCAATGTCTGACACTATGCGACGATTTCAATCAGGTTGCCATCGGGGTCTTTAATTACCGCTTCATAATAGCCATCACCGGTGGTCCGCGGCGTAGAAACCAGAATATCCTGCTCAGCGGCGCGTTTTGCCAGCCTGTCGACGTTCTCCGCGCCGCCAACGGTTATCGCCAGGTGCACCCAGCCGGTGTGGTTATTATCCGCCGTCAGCGCAGTCAATCCCGGCTTGGTCATCAGCTCAATGGCAATATCATCGCCGATCCTGACAAAAAAGGATTCAAACCCCGGGTTGGTATGACTGCAGTACTTCTCATTTATCTCACCGTCGAAGAAGGCTACCCAGAAGCGGGCCTGTTGCTCAAGCTGACGGGTCCAAAGGGCGATATGGGCAATTTTCATGGTAAACCTCGGTATAGGGTGTATTGACAGTCAGGGCACGAATGCACGATTATGCACTTTATTGCTCGATGAACAATTTTTCAGGAGTTATTTTTTGCTCGATTATGCTGCTTTTCCTAAACAACGACAAGCGCTTATTTGCCAGATCCTCCAGGAGAACGGCAGAGTGGTTTGCGCCGAACTGGCCAGCCGTCTGAACGTCTCCGAGCATACGATTCGCCGTGATTTACATGAGCTTAGCCGCGAGGGATACTGCAAAAAGGTCTACGGCGGCGCGGTGATGACCCTGCCTGAGGCCGGTGACTACAGCGCGCGCAAAGAGAAAAATACGGCGACAAAAAGCAGAATCGCGCAGAAATGCGCAAAGCTGGTGAAGCCCGGCGGCTGCATATTCATTGATACCGGCACCACCAATCTGGCGATGGCGGAGGCGCTACCGGCGGAGCTGGCGCTAACGGTGGTCACCAACTCCCCCGAGATCGCTGCCGTATTGCTCAAAAAACCGCTGTATGACGTCGTGATGCTTGGCGGGCAGATCCAACGCGCCACCGGCGGCTGCGTGGGGGCCTCCGCCGTGGCGCAGATTCAGGGTATGCTTTTCGATCAGGGGTTTATCGGCGGCTGCGCCATGGCGCCTGAGTCGGGCCTGACAGGCTTTGACTATCCCGACTGCGAATTTAAAAAAGCGGTCATTAAACAGTGCAGCGAAATTATTGTCGGCCTGACCTCCGATAAGATCCCGGCGGTGGCGCGCTTCGTGGTGGTCGAGAGCAGCGCCATTGACGTACTGGTCGTGGAGGAAAATATTAGCCGGGAATATCGCGACGCGTTCAGCGAGCACGACATCCGTATTTATACCGTTTAAACGGTATGTTGGCCTACTTTGACAGCGAAGTGGCAATCAGGCGCAGGCCGAGCGCGCCCAGTACCGTGGCGGTGACGATATCAATCTTACGCTTCATGCGCAGATAGACGCTGCGTGGGCGGGCGGAAGAGAGCACCAGCGCCACCAGCGAATACCAGCTGACGTCGATCAGGAAGCTCATCAGCGGCACGATATAGTAAAAGGCCAACGGGATGCGTTCCGGCAGCAGGGCGGTAAAGATAGAGGCGAATACCAGCGCCGTTTTCGGGTTGCTGAGCTGGGTATAAAGGCCATCGCGGAAGGTTTTCAATAGTGAATGTTCCGCCGCCATGCCGCCTGCGGCAAAATCCATCGGCTGCGCCGCGCCGCGGTAAATTTTATAACCCAGCCACAGCAGATACAGGCCACCCGCAACCTTCAGGCCGATGAACATTTCCGGCACCGCCGTCAGCACTTTTTGCAGCCCCATCATGGCCATTATCGAAAAGATAGCCGCGCCCGCGCCGGTTCCCAGCGCGGTGACCAGACCGTGCACCCGCGAGCGCGCAACGGCGTTGCGGGCCACGTAAATAAAGCTTGGACCGGGGCTGATAACGCCCATAATGAGAACCGCGGCAATGGCCATCAGGCTGGATAAGAACATAAGCGCTCCTGGTTGATGTTGAGCGCTAAAGTCGCATGGGGCTCCGGCTCATCAATGTTTTCTCTGTCAAAAAATAAACAATCTTTACCGCGCTGTCACCAGGCTTTGCGGGACGATGTTTTATCTCATCCTCGAATAACGATTCCCATTTCGCGCGTCAGTGATAAACTGGCTAAATGTGATCTTTGTCATATCGTCATTAAAACAGAGAAAAGAGACACTGCTATGCAACATATCATTGAGGGCTTCCTCAACTTCCAGAAAGAGATCTTCCCGCAACGTAAAGAGCTCTTCCGCAGCCTGGCATCCAGCCAGAATCCCAAAGCGCTGTTTATCTCCTGTTCCGATAGCCGTCTGGTCCCGGAGCTGGTGACTCAGCAGGAGCCGGGTCAGCTGTTTGTGATCCGTAACGCCGGGAATATCGTCCCCTCATTTGGCCCTGAACCGGGCGGGGTTTCCGCGACAATCGAGTACGCCGTCGTCGCGCTGGGCGTGACCGATATCGTCATCTGCGGCCACTCTAACTGCGGCGCGATGAAAGCCATCGCCACCTGCCAGTGTCTGGAGCCGATGCCTGCCGTGTCCCACTGGCTGCGCTACTCCGACGCGGCGAAGGCCGTCGTGGAGAAGAAAACCTGGGCTAACGAGACCGATAAAGTCAACGGTATGGTGCAGGAAAACGTCATCGCCCAGCTGAACAATATTAAAACCCACCCCTCCGTTGCCGTCGGCCTGCGCGACAGCACGTTGCGTCTGCACGGCTGGTTCTACGATATTGAAAGCGGCGACATTCGCGCGCTGGATAAAAACAGCAAAACCTTCGTGTCGCTGTCGGAAAACCCTGACGTCTATTTCGAATAAATTCCTCTCAGGGCACGGAAGCCCTGCGAAGCCCGCCTTCCTGCCATAAATTTCCCGTCTGCCATACTCATTACGACTTCCTGAATGATTCTGAAGGAGATGTGATGATTACGCTGTGCGCAACCTGCGGTACGTCTTACGACGATCGCGGCAATACCCTGAACCATTGTCGTATCTGTGAGGATGAACGCCAGTACGTCCCGGCCAGCGGACAGGCCTGGATTAAACCTGACGATCTGATCGCGACGCATATGAATAAATGGCAGCAGCATAACGAACGGCTGTTGAGTTTCAGGACGGTACCGAAATTTGCTATCGATCAGCGCGCTTTTCTGCTGCTCACGCCGCAGGGGAATATTCTGTGGGACTGCATCGCTAATCTTGATGCCGCCAGCAAAAAGCTGATCACCGCGCTTGGCGGGATAAAAGCGATCGCCATTTCTCATCCTCACTACTACACCACGATGCAGGACTGGGCAGCAGCCTTTGATGCGCGCATTTATCTTCATGCCAGCGATCGCGAATGGATTATGCGCGATAGCCCTGCCATCACATTATGGGAAGGGGATGCGCTGGAGATCCTTCCGTCGGTACGGCTGCTGCGCCTGGGCGGGCATTTCGCCGGGGGAACCGTTCTGCACTGGGCAAAAGAGGGAGGTATTATGCTGGCGGGAGATATTATCCAGGTCACGCCGGGCGCACGCGCTGTTTCTTTTATGTGGAGCTATCCTAATTTGCTGCCTTTGGCGGCCCCCAGCGTCGAGAATATCGTTGAGCGTTTGGGCGATGCGCCCTTCGGTGCGCTGTACGGCGCCTTCGAAGGGCAGAACATCACCAGAAATGCCCGTCAGATCGTACTGGATTCAGCGCAGAAGTATCTCGACTGTCTGCACACGACGGCGGGCCGCTGAGAGGTCCGCCGCCGCAACGGGTTACAGCACGCCGTCGCCGCCGTCGGAGCACCACACCTGGCCGGAGGTGAAGGAGCAGGCATCAGAGGCAAGGGTAACGTACAGCGGCGCGATCTCCACCGGTTGCCCTGGACGGCCCAGCGGCGTATCGGCGCCGAACTGACGCACTTTTTCATCCGGCTGGCCGCCGCTTGACTGCAGCACCGTCCAGTAAGGGCCGGGCGCGACCGCGTTCACCCGGATACCTTTCGGCCCCAGCTGTTTAGCCAGCGACTTCGTGAATGCCACCAGGCAGGCTTTGGTTTGCGCGTAGTCCAGCAGGATGGGGCTCGGCTTAAAGGCCTGCACGGATGAGGTGTTAATAATTACGCTGTGTTCTTTAAGATGACGCAGGGCGGCTTTGGTGATCCAGAAGGCCGCATAAACGTTGGTTTTAAAGGTGGCGTCAAAGTCGGCGGTGGTTAACTCTTCCAGCGACTCGCAATATTGCTGGCGTCCGGCGTTATTGACCAGAATATCCAGTCCGCCGAGTTGGCTGGCGGCCTGCTCGACCAGGGATTCACAGAAGGCTTCATCGCGCACATCGCCCGGAATCGCTACGGCTTTACGCCCTTCGGCCTCAATCAGGGCAATCACGGTTTCAGCATCGGACTCCTCTTCCGGCAGATAGTTGATCGCCACGTCAGCGCCCTCGCGGGCGAAGGCGATCGCTACCGCGCGCCCAATGCCGGAATCACCGCCGGTGATCAGCGCGCGCTTACCTGCCAGCCGACCGGAACCGACGTAGCTCAGTTCGCCGTGATCCGGCTGCGGCTTCATCTCTTCGGCAAGACCCGGCGGCGATTGCGGCTGGTCAACAAAGGGGGGACGGGGATACTTCGCGGTATTGTTAGCGTTCTCGCTCATACTGACCTCCTCGTGTTAAAAGATTAAGCGTAGTTGCCAGGTCAGCCTGTCGTGGATGATTGACGAATAATCGAACGGATTCGTTTTTATAATTTTTGCGCTTACGTTCATCTCTGAACGGTAATTTACTGATTGCCGGGAAACTTTTCGAAATGTGAGGCGGTAGAGGCGTTTAGTATTTTAGGATTATTCTATCGCAAGCCTGACGGTATATTTAGCGCATTTTATTGCGGCCTGGCGGTAATATTTTCTCCGCCTGTCGCGCCAGGAAATATATTTCTCAGACGATTCATTAGCCATTAGCTTGTGAAAATGAACATCAGCACCCAGACTTATTAAGACAAGATGAAAATACGCCGGAGGTGTTGTTGATGAAAAAGTTACTGCCAGTTATTTTTTGTTCGTTGATGGCTCAGGGCGTTTTTGCCGCTGATGATGGCGGATTTAAAAAAGACGCTGCGCCGCCGCCGCCGCACAAGATTGATGATGGCTATCGTGGGACCGAGGACGGGCGAATCATGACCGTGCGCCAGGCCATGGAAATGCATGATGGGGCCACCATCTCATTACGCGGCAATCTTATCGAGCAGCAGGGTGATGACCGCTACAGCTTCCGCGATAAAACCGACACCATAGGGGTCATTATTCCCGCGGCGGTTTTTGATGGCCGGGAAGTGAAGCCCGATCAGATGATCAGCATTAACGGCAGTCTCGATAAGAAAATGACGCCGCCAGTGGTGCGGGTCGACCGGATCCAGAAATAACCTTGCAAACAGGAGGAATAGATGTCCGTACAGCATCCAGCCGACCCGGATAAACGCGGTCGTCATCCGTCGAAAGAGGATCCGCGCGAGCAGGGTGAAGTTCCGCGTAAAAGAGACGACAGCGAAGATCATAAAGAAGATCCCTGGCATCCCCAACCTGATAAACGCTAAAACTAGCCGCCGTCAACGGGCGGCTAGTTCTCTTTCTTAAAGATCGAATGGCGCTAAACGTCTGCGTGAGCGGCTCGCCGGCTGCGATATCGCCCTGGCTATTGCTGCGCCGATCTCCGCGCAGGCGGTAATCCCCTGAACGAAAGGCTGGTCGTGCATCAGCCAGGGGATTGCGGCGAAGGCGATACGCCCGCGCGCTACGGGCGGCTCTCTTAACGTATAATCGTCGCCAACCTCCGGGATCTCTTCGCCCGTCGCCATCAGTTGCTCCCTCAAATGCGGGAAGGGGAGATCTTTATTTTTCAGCGCTTTTTGCCCCCTCGCATCAATAAACACGTCAAACGTATAGCGATTTTGCCCGCTGGTAATCACCGTCTTCTCCTGCTGCACCGCCATATCATAATCATGCCCTAAGGCGAGAATGCCGATCGCGCCCGCTTCGCGCAGCGCCAGCAGTCGGCGGATAGACTCCGAAGGAATGGCGGCATAGCAGTCAATAAAGACCCGGGCAAGGCCGTTTTTGAATCGCTCCCGGTCGCGGTCATTAAGGTGGGGCACCATCGCCTGAACGGCTTCATGCAGCCGCAGGATAACGTAGCGCCAGGGGACCGTGTAGCGCGCGCGCTTGTTACGCTCAACTTCTTCAAGGTTATCCATCGCCCAGTGGAAAGGGTTATGCTGCTGGCGTTTAGCAAACCACGCTTCGCTGAAGCTATCGGCGTTAAGGCTGTGAAGGGCGATATTTTCGCTCCACAGGGGGTCGGCCAGGGCAATTTCCTGCGCCAGCAAAGCAAAGACCCGGTCAAGCAGGCCGTCGCTTCCTGCGGCGATGGCATTTTCCATTGCGCTGTCGGTGACGATTTCCAGCGGCTCCCAGGGAATAGGACAGTAAAAATCCGCTTCCGGAAGAATGCCGGAGCGCGACATCAGCACGATGTGCAGCGCCTGACTGGTTTCGTTAAGCCTGAAGGTGAGCGCCTCATCGTCGGAACCGATAAACTGACCGTGCTGGACGGCGACGGCCATTGCGGCATCAATTCCGCTTAGCGAGGTGCCCATAATTCCCACCCGGCAGGGCGGAATGGTGGCTTCCATCAGCCCAGACCACGGACTGGGAAACCAGGTGCGGGTTGACTCTTCTTCATCCGGCCAGACATGACCGGTGGCAAGCACCGCGAGGTCAAACACTTCGGCGACGGGCTGCTCCTCCACCCACAGCCTCACTCCTTCTTCGGTCGCCTGCAGGTCGCTGACCCGACAGGACTCATTGACCTGGAGGTTAAATCCCAGTTCCCTGGCCTTTTCGACCAGTGCAAGAAACTGGTCGCGAAAGTATTCGCCCAACAGGATGCGCGGCAAAAACTGGCGATCGTGCAATGTTTCATACTCTACGCCATAGCGCGCCAGGCGCGACGGGCTCTGGTCTTTTAGCCAGTCAAGATAGGTGCTTTGTACAGGAGGGATTTCAATACTGGCGATATTGGCCAGCATCATGCGCGAATTCTCTTCATCGTTATAGGGCATACCCACGCCCGCTTCCTCGGCCTGCTCGTAAATTGACACGTCCAGCGGCTCGCCCTGTTTAAGCAATGAGAACAGGGTATAAATCCCGGTAGGACCTGCGCCGATAATGGCAATTTTCTTCATAATGACTGACCCGCCGTTGTTGTTATCACATTTGTTATCGGTGGCCTTCCGCCAGTTGAAAAGCTCCACGATAGTTCATTTCCGGGTAACGGAAATCTGGCACAATAATTGTGGTTCAAAATGTGGAAGAGGGCCAATCGCTGGCGCGCCTCTCCCTTGTGATGAGCCGACGAGACGCGGTTTTCAGAACCAGGTTTCGAGCTGGGCGCCGAAGAACAGCGTACCAGCGCTATGGTATCCGGCGCTGCCGAAGGTGTCCGTTGAGGAGTAGTTATCCAGCGATTTGTCCCAGCGCATCCAGGTGGCAAAAAAGCGGATTTCCGGACGCTCAAAGAAGTCCGTGACGTTTTGCAGCTTGAAAGTAGGAGCAAACGTCAGCTTGTAGTAGCTACCGCTGGCGGCGCTGTTGCCGTTAAAACCTTTCGGGTCGATATCCATATACTGATAGCTGGTTTCGTATTGCAGGGCGAAGTTCTGATTAATTTGCTGAATGATTCTTGCGTTCAGGGTGACCCAGTCGTAATGGTCAGAATCGATATAGCGATTATTGCTGCTCTGGGCGACGATCAGCGGCGCGAAGCTCAGCCTGTCGGTGAGTGATGTGATACCGTAAGAGGCGAACTTCACGGTCCATGCCGGTTGAATCAAATAACCGTCGGAGCCCGGGCCGCGAACTTCAGCTCCCAGCGCGCGGCCATAAAGCAGCGCGGTTTTCGTACTGCCGGGGCGCAGGCCGTAGAAGCTGTCGCCGTGGTACGCCAGCATGGTGTTAAACCCTTGCGAGGCCGCTTTATCCGACGCCAGACCATCGTTTATGCGTTTGTCGTTGTCCTGCGAGTAGAGGCCGTTGAGCATCCACTGCCAGTTCGCCAGACGGTGATTAAGCGAGAAGGTATAGTTTTGAATATACGTGTTATCCGCGCCGGTCATGTTGTTATATTCAACGTTGTCCATCGTATCGATATCGTTGAAATTACGGCCATATACCGCGAGGTTGGTCTTGATATCTCCCCAGAAATTCACATCATAAATACCGGCGCCGGTACCGATTAAATTCATCATATCGGAATCAAGCCAGTGAATATCGAAGTTATCCCGATCTTCCCGCTTACCGGCCCACAGCGTCGCCTGTTTAAACGCGCCGCTAAATGCGGGCATATCGCTCATTTCGACAAAAGCCTGACGGACGTTCATCTGGCCGTTAAAGGAACTGTCGGTATTATAGGTTTTATCCCACTCGGCGATTTTCATGTAATAACGCAGCTGGCTATTGTTATCATATTTTCGCCGGTAGTTAATATCGGCGGTCACATAGGTATCCGACTCATTGCCAAGGCGACCGACGCTCCCCCCGGTGCTGCCCGCAGGCGTCAGGGAAGGCCCGACGGTACTGGTTGTGCCCTTGCTTGTTAATATGCCGCTGCGCGCGTAGCCGCCGAAGGTGATTTCCTGAAGCTTCGCCTGCGCGACGACATTCTGCGCCGGCTGGTTTTTTATTAACGCCAGATCCTGGTCGGTTCTGTGCTCAACGGCCTGCAGTCTTTCTTGCGCGCGCGCCGCGTTTTGTTCGGCGCTGGCCGCTCTTTTTTCCGCGCGATCTATTTTCCGCGTCGCATCCTGTAACTGGATGCGCGACTGCTTTAATTCGGCCTCAAGTCTTTCAAGCCGGGCATTAATTTCATTCAGGGTGGTATCCGCCGCAGCGGCGGATGCTGGCAAAGCCAGCGCGCAGAGCGTAAGCATATAGGCTTTCATCATTTATACCTGTACAAGAGTGGCTGTGCTCTGGACGTGCGGGTGCAGAGCACAGATGACTGTGCTAATAAACGGGATAGTTATCCGCAGGCTAAATTAATATTCGGGTTGTATTATTTTCAGCTCTCTTTGCGGGTGTTAGCAGTTTTGACAAAAAGGAAGGTAATAATAAAAGCAAAAATAAACACCGCGAGTCCCACGGTAATATAGGTGACAAACTGATAGCGATCGTAGAGATACATTAGCGGCGACAGCAGGACCGCCAGACCGTATGAGTTCGCTTTTATCGACAGCAGCGACAGAATCATGCCGCCCAGCGCCGAGCTGATGAGCATCACCATTATCGCCCGAAGCCCGGATTGCATCACGATACCGAATAAAGCCGGTTCCGAGACGCCTAATAGCTGAGTAATGGTCGCGGAAATTCCGGCGGTTTTAAACGCGATATTTTTCGCCTTCAGTGAAATAGCCAGACATACGGCGGCGTTGGCAAAACCGTACATCGCGCAAACCGTAATGAGTGGATTAAACCCGGTGCCGGCAATCAGCGAGGTTTCAATCATAATAAACATATGATTGAAGCCAAGGTCTAACTATCTGATTTTAATCGTCTTATGCTGTAATTTTTTCTCTTTGGGGCATCGTTGGGACATTTTCTCGCAGGGACTGATTTAGTATGGCCACCTGTGAAACGCTGGACTCCGGCATCCATGCACCATAAACCCTGTACACCATCAGTGCGTTTGCGTGCCCCATTTGCGATGCAATAAAAGTTGGATTTGCTCCAGCAGACAAGGACCAGCATGCGTATGTATGGCGCGACTGATAAGCCTTCCGTGAACGTAAGCCAGCTCTTTTCATCGCTGAGGTCCAACTTGGCCCGAGAGAACCTACTGCATAATACCCATCAGGTTTGTTATGATGTCTTGTAGGCTGAGGAACAAAGATAAACGTGCAGGAATGATGGGTGCTTCTGCCATATTCCCGTAGTTTAACTTCTATCCGGTGCTGCTTTCCTAGCCGCGTCAGTTCAGCCTGATTTTTCAGTACATCAATTGCAGGTTGTGTGAGATAGATTACCCTGTCAGTGCCGGCTTCTGTTTTGGGTAAAGTAAAGTCTCCCATGGTCGTGAGATTGCGCCTCACGATCATGGTACCCGCCTTCAAATCAACATCTTCCCACGCCAGAGAAACTAACTCGCCGTGCCTGACGCCTGTATAAACCGCCAGCGACCAGATATTTTTGGTTTGCTGCTGGTGGCAGGCGTCTATTAACCGGGAAAACTCATCCCTGCTAAGCGGATCTGGCTTAGCTCTGGCTTTCTTCAGTACTCCAATGCTGGCGCAGGGGTTTTCCCCAGCATAGCCGTTCTCATAAGCAAACTGAAAAAAAGAAGACATGATCCCCATGTAGTAATTTACTGTTGGGGCCGTTCGTCCCTTTTTCACGGTCTTTCGGTTTGGTCGCGCCACACAGTAACCCGTCAGCAGTTCCTTCCTGACATTCAACAAATCTTCTTTCGTGACCGTCGAGATCAGTTTTTTGCCACCGATATGGGGAAGTATTACTCTCACCACCGACTGATAACGACTTAACGCGTTTGCACTGACTTCCATGCTTTTAAGTTCAAGCCATTTATCCGCGAGAGCTTGCACCGTAATATCCTTCTTCTCCATACCAAAGTTTTTGAGATTTGGTGAGTTCGGGAACTGCGCAGCATAGTCAAAGCTACCCATACGGATAGCGAAACAGACAGAAGTACGCAGTTCCCCGGCAACCTTGCGGTTTTTAGCGGTGTCAGGGACACCGAGGTTTTCCCTGACACGCTTGCCGTTATAAATGAACCATATGCGGAGTGATCCGCCGTGGTTCTCAACGCCCGTTGGGTATGATGCTTTACTCATTGTTCCCTCCCGACGTCCAGGAGCAGTATAAGCTTACCTGTTTCATGCTAGCCGATCACCAAATTGGTTGTTTTTGTGCTGCAATCCACGCATCAACTGCCTTGCGGTTATACATGCATTCGCTGGTGGGTTTTGGAACCCCCTCAGGGGAAACGTGCTTATACTCCCTTCCCAGCAGCCAGGACTTTTTGCGGGCACGGGTAATTGTGCCGCGCTTCATGCCAGTCACTGCGATCAGCAGGTCCTCAGAGACCCACTCGTTCGGCTCAAGTTGAATGATTGTCTGCATACCCACCTCACACCACTTTCAGGCCACGGCAGTGGCACCACACTTCATACATCCGCTTAACCACTTCCCGGCAGTAGTAGCCGTGACCGTCTCGCGTCAGGTCATACCGGCCGCCGTAGCGCAGCCGTACCCATATCTCAAATTCTCTGTTCATGTCGCTAACTCCGGAACAGCCAGGCTACGGCAAGCGCAACACCGACGATGCAAAACGCTGTAGGTCAGTCCATTACCGCACCTCCACTTTAATCCGAGCTATGGCGCAATAACGTTCAATAGCTTCCTTAGTCCAGCGTTTGTAAGTCTCTGGATGGAAAACTTCGCTCTTGCCTGTACCGCTCCAGAAAGCTTTTGAGCTGGTGTCGGGTAGGCTGATAGTCAACTGCTTACCAGTGGTATCATCGTTATCGTCATCATCTAAAACATTCCGAAACGCTACAGCTACAACCTTCCCGCCAAATACTTCCATATGGGCATGTACTGGCGGCTCCTTACCATCTTCAAACTCAATGACTAAAGTTAATTCACTCATTGCTTAGCCTCCCGCATCAGATGTTTGTAGGCCCGGAGGGCGTGCTTTGTCTGGCCGCTCAGTACCGTTTTCATGATGAAAAATCCGCTGCTATTGCTGGTCATGCCGGGAACCAAAAAGAGAGCAACATCTATCGCCCGGTTGTGCCGGCGGAATTCAAACACCGTGCTGGTGACCACAATATTTGCAACGGATCCGTAGTCCTGATATTCGATTTTCATGCCAGAGTCCTCGCCAGTAAGCGGGCAATGCCGAAGAAACAGCAGACACCCGCCGCAAACCCCAACCCAGAAAGGCTGGAGAAAAACAACGTAAACATCACCAGTTCAGATACCTTTTTCATTGGTCTGCACCTCCTCTACTGCTGCGATATATCCTTTCCATCCGCCATAGCTGTTCACCATTTCACCCAGGCGTGAAAGGCATGCATTCATCCAGCGGAGCCCCCGAGGCGTAAGCGCCGGCACTGTACCCCAGTCGATAAATTCCGAATTGCTGCGATGCATATATTTAATGAGGTCCAGAATGTTGATGTAATGCGCCCAGCGCCGTTCGGCATCCCACCCCTTATCTTTGAGGTAGGAGTCAATAAACCCCTGTAGTGCTGACTGGTTAAGCGAAATATCGCCGTACTGGTGACGGTATACCGGGCGGCGGTGCAGGCTAACCAGATAGAACAGGTAAGCATCGCATACCCACGTTAAGGCCCGCTGGTGGGCCTCTTCGACTGAATCGGCCGGCATCCAGATGTCCCTATTGCTCACGGTTACCCTCCCACCCAATAGCCTGAAATAGTCCCATTTTCGGGTGATACCAGCGGGTACCGCGAGGTTCGGCTTCTGCCATCATTTGGTGGAATGCTTTCATAAAAGGCTCAAGCTCCACGATAGCCCGTCGTGAGAGCAGGCCGTCAGGTGTCATAAACTCGTGAGTATCGGTGGGGATACGGTATGCGTTAACAAGATTTCGGCACTTGGCATCGGTCATGCCGCTTTTTGCGACTACCTGGCGATAACCGACATACCCGGCCCGCATATTTCCGCGCTTAATGTTTTCGACAGCTTCCGCGACGGTTTCCACCTGTTCTTCGACCTGGTAGAGGCGGCGCTCCTGCTCAACATTCAGCAGGGCCATTTCGGCGATCAGCTCAGCCTGTGATTTTGGGCGGGATCGCTCTTCCTCAAGCTCTTTCCAGCGGTCTACCAAGCGGGCTGTGAACTCTGGCGAGAGTTGTGCGACCACAATAATGCTGTCGCGCTTACCTTCTTCACTTTCAAAAACGTAAATTGACGTGGGTCGCCCGGCAGTGGGCTTTTCCTCAATTTGAGGAGAAGTGATAACTCCACGCAAAATTAGAGTTTCAATGGTCCGTTTCACGTTGTCGTGACGCTTCTCTACCAGCTCGGCAATTTCCAGGCTGGTCATTGATGGCTTGCTGGTGATCAAGTTATTCATCATCATTTCCCTCAGTGCATAACCGGCATGTCTGGCATGCCTTCGGTCTGGATTTGCTCGATAAAGCCGTCGTGCAGCATGTTGAAGCCCTCCCGGCCCATAGCGGACAACCTGAACCCGTATTCGTCGTCACAAACGACCATGTCCTGATACATCCTCAGCGCCAGCTGCTGACCAAGGTCGGACCCGTATTTCTCAATGGCTCCAGCCTCAATATGGTTAGCGAGAGCAAAGCGCTCTGGTCCCGGGTAGACGCTAATCGCGCCATGCCGCCCGGAATAGATAACGGCTATATCAACGCCGCCTTCGTCGTTCGGAACGTCTACAGTCCCGTTCTTCCCCCGCTCTTCGGTAATGAATACCGCAGCGAGCAACCAGCGCCAGACGATGATTTGCTTTTCGATGTTGAGCGTGATCCAGCTGCTTTCGACCGCCTCCATGATGCAAGCCAGAATTTCCATACCTTCGGCGATATTTTTGTCATAGCGCCCGTTATCCAGTTCGCGAATGGCAGCCGAGTAACCGATCACACGGTTATCAGATATTCGGATGCCGGTTGATGTTGGTTCCGGGTTAAATACTGTGTGATCCATTGCGTACCTCTGCTGGTTTGCTGGCTTTGAGTTCTTCACGCTCTTTCACGTAGCGGTCGTGCATGGCATCCCATTTTTCGCACCACCTTTGCATTTCGCGTTTGCGTGCGAGGATGCGGCGTAGGCGGCGAACGGTCCGCTGGTGAGCACGGTGATATTCGTCGGTAGTTTCGCCACGGCACCACATCTCGATCCCTTCGTGCTCAACCAGAAAATCAGGGCGGCGCTGTTTAAACCCGGACAGAGCGAAGGCGTGCGACGTCAGAAAGTGAGCCAGCCAGCTAATGGCGGTACTGCGGCTAAAGCAGCGCTTCATGCGGCCGTGACGAATAGCGGCGTAAAGGTCGCCAACTGGCGTGTGGTGCTTCTGTAATGCCAGGTCAATGGCGCTGGCGGTGCGGTTGTCGATCATCTGTCTTTCTCCCGGTTATACGTTTCATGGCTCATTACTTCCCAGTTCCGGCCATCGTCTTTCGATAACAGCCGCCAGCGTGGGTTAACCTTCAGGCTGAGATATCCGGTGCGGTGCATACGCCGTGCGTAGATGCACTGACGGCGGTATCGCAGCAGGACCTGCAGCGCCTGCAGGTGTACCCGCTCAGGAATGCGTATTGCTGTTAGTGCCACTGGCTTCCTCCTGATTAGGGGCGATCACCTGATACCCTGCTTTCTTTGCCATCCAGAAAAAGGTATCCATGCTGGCAATCAGCTCGTTATCGCGAACCTTGCGGGTATTTATTACCTGGCCGTTTTCAATCGTCATAACGACCTGCACTTTTTCGTGTGTAATAGGGGGGGGGTAAATTAGCCATTAGTTAATTTCTCCGCTTTTAATGACTGTTCAGCCAGCGTTGCAATAAGCGCATTCATAAAGTCCACACCATCAGGTGTTAACTTATTAACGCCCATGCAATTCGAGTAATGCTCAGCAATTAAATACTCCGCCTGTTCGCGCTTGTGGTTGTCATAAATCATTGCTTCAAACAGCTTGATTAATGCTTTTGTTAAAATGTCCTCATCAAGCTCTACAGGTAATTTCGTGCCGTCTTCCAGTTTGACTATCTGGAAATAACTTCCGGTCCTACGCATCATTGAATCCAGCTTTGCCCGTACGAGGTGACGACGGCGAGTTTCAATCAGATTTGTTTTCACGACGCTTTTCCTCAGCCTCTATCCAGATAGAAATATTTGATGCGATATTTAGCGCCAACCCCAGCAATGCTTCGGTCTGCGGAGGGTTCATTCTTTTAAAGCAAAGATGCATCAAATCTAAGAGTTCATTGAGGTTATTAGCCTCAGTTACAACTTCTTCAATACTTGTGCTGGTTGCAGGGTTCCACATAATTACCTCCCGTACGCTTTACGAAGATAAAGAGCTGCGATTAATTCCTGTCCGCATGATGCATAAAGCAGAGCGGTTTTATATGCATTGCGGTCGATGATGAAGCTCATAATAGACCTCTCGATGAATTCAGAGTGTAAGATTCCCCACCGTTTAAGGTGTTAATTAAACTTTCTTTGATTAATTTAACTTTGCTTCGATGCTTTTCAGTTCACTGCTAACCTTAATTGCATAGTCGAAAATCGCTGATGCCATATACATTGCGGGCTTACCATTATCTTCATCGGTGAAGTAAACCTCATTATAAACATGCGCAAGCTCTTCGAGTTTTCTTGCCGTAATGGTCGCGTGAAAAACGTCATCAGCAATATCGCGTTCACCCTTTTCCTGTTGGGGGGCAGATGCATCGCTCAATTGTTCAATATACTCCTGAGCTTTATCGTTGGTTCTTAACAGGGAGCGGACAACGCAAGTAATACCGCTATCTGTTTCACATGTGTTATCCGTGTTTCTGTAAATCAACTCTAAAGTGATTGCCGCGTCTGTCATTTCACTCGCGATATCAATAAGCATTTGTAAAGGAGTCTTCATTTACTTACCTCGAAATTCTTTACGCGTTCGAGTTCTTCATATGCTCGCGAAGCCAGGTACCGAATGCCGTTAGATGCGTCTTTAATTGTGTCCGCATCAAGCTGTTCAGCGCTTAACTCAAGTGCTACGAGCAGGGCGCATACGTTATTAGTGTATTCCATCGCGCTAATGAGGTTCGGGTGACGGGGGGTATTAGCTTTCATTCCACGACCTCCGGACTGTTCCCAGTCAGCAGCCATAACGGATCGCATTTGAGGGCGTTAGCTATCGGGATAATTTTGTCACAGGTCGGGATTGTTAAGTCGTTTTCCCATAATGAAACAGCCTGAATGGTCACCCCTGTAGCGCTAGCAATATGGTGTTGCTGAAGATTCGCTGACTTGCGTGCCTGTCGAATACGCTGGCCGATAGATAATATCGGGAGGTTGCTAGCGCCAAATTCTTTGGCTAATAAATCAATACTAGCACCGGGAGCGACACTATCAGTAAAGGAATTAATATTTGATGAGATGAGGTCTTGTGCAACATCTAAAAGGTTGATGACGTCATGGTTTGAAGCGGTACCGTCTAATAGTGCCGCTTGAGCACAAATCAACAGAGAGTTTACGGAATAAGAGCCATGTTTATCATTTAACATTACATTCACCTCACTTGTTTTTAATCACTGAGGTGAATGTAGCGCTATGCGTTATTTTTGACAATAGCAAAATGCTAACTTTTTGCTGTTTTTTTATAGTGCGTTGTATTTATTATTCATTTTCGTTTTTGTCGATAGGCATTCTTGATGCTTTAACAGCCATTAGTTCATCAAGTAGTTTGTCAAAATTACGTTTCTTTTCAGATAAGTCACTTATTATCCTGTCTTTTTCACTTTCAGGCATTTGTCTGAATAACTCAATAAGTCGAGTCTCTCTTTTGGTTAATTGCTGTTCATCAATAGCGACCGCTCCAGTCTTTTCACTCATTTTAGCCAGATGCCATGGGGAATCTAGCAATGAGTGAGGGATGTCAAACCATCCTTCTGAAAGGCTCAGTCGCCCCTCAAGTTTTCTGGCGAGAGCCGTTCCCATATTCCTGCGCTTAGTCATTATTTGGCTTATAAGTGAGGGTGATATCTCACATTTTAACGCCAGATCTGTCTGGGTTAAGCCGCTGCGTTGGATTACCGTTTGTAGATTTTTTAAGCGAATGTCTTTGATTTCCATACCTGCCTCTTTGTTAGCTAAATGCTTTATAGCATATTGCTGCATTGTGATTTGATGTGCTAATGTTAGCACGTTGCTAACAACCAATACAGTACGGGGTTTTTTATGTCCAGTGGATTGCTCTCAATCAGAGGGGTCATGAGTGCGGATGAATGGAAACGGCTGGCACAGTTATCTGGGACTAGCGTTGCATACCTGAATCAAATGGCTCTGGGCTTTAGGCGCCCTTCAGTTGCAATGGCTGAAAGAATTGAGGGGGCGGTATCTAAGGTTTCACCAACCCTCAAACTATCTAAAGAAAGCCTCATTTTTTCGCCATTACGGAAAATGAATGGTGAGGTGTGACATGTCACAACAGTCAACCGCAATGCCAGATCCGCGCTACTTCCAGAAACTGCTGCCACGCAGCATCCGGTACGACCCGATCAGCGGGGTTTATTACCTCATAGCGAGGCCGGGGAGAAAGCGTGAACCCAACTGACTTTATCCGGCATCACATCACAGCCTCGCTGGTGGCCGAAGGCTTCTCTCAAAGTGTCGCAGGGGGGGGGCTGAGCACGGCATGGATTATTACCGGAGAAGCCCCCAGGCAAGTCGTAAAGGGGCGATCTTCGATGATTGCCTCTTCCGCGCTCGCCAGTGGGCCATCGGGCAGACTACAGCAGCAGAACGGAAAGCAGCAAAGAAAAAGCCGGGAAGAGGTGGTGGCGCTCAACCCGGCCTGTTCTGACTTTCGACACAGCATTTGTTTTGAAATGACCTCGGGGGAAATTTCATGAAAAACCATACCAGATTTTTCGATTACAAATCAAGCGTGAGCAATCGCGACAAAGAATTGGCAGGTGCGGCATGAGTAATACAAATTTTGTTCATCACTACCCGTTCGCCAGCCCGCTACAGCGCCTGATTATGATCCGCATCTTAATGGCGGGGTCACTGGATGGCGAAGGCGAGCGCATCCTTGAGCATGATGCCTTGGCAAATTTCTGTTGCTGTTCAAAGCAAATGATCTTCAAAGAAGTGAAAAACCTTGAGCAAGCTGGTCATCTTACCGTTCGCCGAATAGGGGGGCTTACAACAGGATTAAAGGTACGCCTTGAGCCGGCGCGAGGATACACCATTACGCCGATTACTGGTGATGCAAAATGAGCATGTTATTTAATTTCCGACCACTGGTTATTAACCCTGAGCTTGCCACGCGCATCGGTCTCAACGAAGCGATAGTCTTGCAACAGGTTAACTACTGGATTAACGACAAAGAGCAGGGTGTGAATTTTGAGGGCCGCCGTTGGGTATTCAACAGCTATGAGTCGTGGGTAAAACAATTCCCGTTCTGGTCAGCAGATACCGTTAAACGCGCTTTTACATCACTCGTCAAGCAGGGATGCCTCGATGTTGAGCAGCTCAATAAGTCCCAGCATGACCGGACAAATTACTACACCATCAACCATGATTGCGAGCTGCTTAATGATGCGGAACAGGTGCCCTCATCGAACGGGGCAAATTGCCCTGATCGACAAGTGCAGGATGCACCGATGGATGAAGGCAAAAACGCCCGATCTCTAACGGTTATTACAACAAAGACTACTACAGAGACTAAATCTATTGGCGCATCGGCTAAAGCCTCTGCACCGGCTCGTTCTGCAAAACAGGATTATTCACCTGAATTCGAAACAGCCTGGCAGGCCTACCCCAAACGTGCTGGTGGTAATTCTAAGCCCGGGGCTTTCAAAGCCTGGAAAGCTCGCCTGAAAGACGGGGTTAAACCTGAAGACATGCTGGCGGGTGTTAAGCGCTATGCAGCCTACGCCCGTGCAACAGGCAGCGTCGGCACACAGTTCGTCAAGCAGGCAACTACTTTCTTCGGCCCTGATCGCCACTTCGAGGAAGCCTGGCAGGCCCCTGTCGCTCCGGGAGGTGGGCGCTCTGGCGTACTGCCGGTATCCGGCTTTAGCGATCAAGATTATGGCGAATCAGGGTGTCAGTGGTAAGCGGGAGAGAACCGGAATGTTAAATTTATTGAATCAACACAAAGAACGAGCAGACCTGAAGGCCGCACAGGAGCGCCTGAGCGAAGAGTTAAACTTCGCAATTGAGCGGAAACTTCCGTGGGGGTACTCGGGTTGGGATGCCGGAGAAATTGAGACTGTCACCTGCGAAAAACACGGTGATTTTGAACGTTTAACCCTGGTGGGTAAGGCTTTTCGCGGCGGGGAGAATTTCAAGCATTCCCAGTGCCCCGGATGCCTGCATGAACAGATAGCAGAGATTGACGCAAAGCTGCGTGCGTTGCGTGTTGCTGAGTTGATGGATCGGGCTGGTATTGCGCGTCGCTTCGAAAGCTGCGAGTTCGATAACTACCAGACCGTAAATCCGGATGCAGCGAAAAACCTCTCCGCATGCCAACGCTATGCCGATAACTGGGAGCATTGCTTTGATGCCGGGCTGGGCCTGCTGATGGTTGGGAAGTGCGGTACCGGAAAAAATCACCTTGCCGTCGCTATGGCCAAAAATATCATTCGCACCCACCTGGCCCACATTGAAATTACCGATGTGATGCGTGTGATGCGTGCTGTGAAACGCACCTGGCGGCATAACGCCGAAGCGACGGAAGACAGCGTGCTGGATCATTACACGTCGCTGGACCTGCTGATTATTGATGAGGTTGGCGTGCAGTTCGGTAGCGCATCAGAGCTTGCAATCCTTCAGGAGATTGTCAACGCGCGTTATGAAAGCGTACTTCCCACCATTCTGATCAGCAACCTGACCTTTGAGCAGCTTAAGGATTCCATTGGTGAGCGTATCGTTGACCGCGTTACCAACGGTGGCAGAAACAGGCTGGCGTTCAATTGGGAAAGCTACCGTGGGAACGGGAGTGCAGCAGAATGAGTTATCGGTGGCGTAATGATGAACTTGAGGGGGCAACACTTGGCGCAATGTTTTTACGTGGAGCCGATCCTGAGACGCTGGAGGTAATTTCTCGCCTGCCCGCCAGCGCATTCAATGTTAAGCAGTACCAGGATATCTACGCTGGTATCTGTACACAAGCCCGCACCAGTGGCGTCATTGACCCGGTTCTTCTGTGCGACAGCATGCCCCATTATGCCGCCATAATCACCGAGACCGGGCGCAGGGCTTGGGCCAAATCTTCACTTATTTCTTACGCCAATAAACTGATGCAAAACGCCGCAATCCGCGATGGTGAAGCCGCGGTGATGAAGGTGCTGGAGGATATTCGCTCCTCGAATACCCCTGAGGCGGCAGTGGCGGCATTGAGCGCAGCCCGCCAGACACTGATGGCAATCGAGACTTGTCAGGATGGCGTCCAGGCTGTGCCAATTGACGAGCTATTGCCTGAGGTGGTTGCTCGTGTTGAAGAGACGCTGGCGAACGGCGGAGCGGGGCGATTCTTGCGTACAGGGATTGAGGAACTGGACGAAATGACTGGAGGAATCGATTTAACCGATCTGGTTTTTGTTGCAGCCCGCCCATCGATGGGGAAAACCGAGTTTGCGCTGGATATCATCGACAAGGTGACAGAGCAGGGCCATGGCGTGTTGTTCTTCAGCATGGAAATGGCGGGCATCCAGATCACGGAACGAATGGTGTCAGCGGCTGGCGGACTGCCAGTATCCCGTCTCAAGGCCGTGCATCAGTTTGAGGATGAAGACTGGGCGCGATTGAGTGCCGGCGTAGCTCGCCTTGCCAACCGGCCCATCTGGATTGCAGATGCAACCAACCTCAATGTTGAGCAGATCTGCCAGACCGCCACGCGCATGCAACTTGCCCACCCTGAGATTGCTCTGGTGGTTGTAGACTATCTTGGGCTAATCAAAACTACAGGCTCCGCACGCCATGATTTGGCCGTTGGCGATATTTCCAAAGGACTTAAGCGCCTGGCTAAATCGAATAAAACGCCAGTTCTGGCGCTGAGTCAATTGTCGCGCGGTGTAGAGCAGCGCCCGAACAAACGCCCCATGAACTCGGATCTAAAAAACTCAGGTGAGATTGAGGCCGATGCTGACCTGATTCTGATGCTGTATCGCGATGAGGTATACAACCCGGAATCTCCAGCAAGGTCAATAGCTGAAATCTCTGTTACCAAGCAGCGTAACGGTGCGCTGGGTACCATATATCGCCGCTTTTATAACGGCCATTTTTTACCCATCAATCAGGAAGAAGCCCGACAGAAAAGCACCCCCGCACCTAAACCACAACAGCGCCGATATGCAAAATCCTGAGGAGAAAAAATGAAACTTGAAGCATCACTCAAACACTTCAGCCCGCAGGGCATGCATATCAGCGACGACGTGAAAAGCACATCACCGAATCGCCTGAACGGTACAGATATCATGACCGGGATCGGGGTGACCAGCAGCCGGGCGCGGTTCGGGCTAGCGGCGTTCTTCGGTAAGGCCGGCATCAGTAAGTCCGATGAGCAGATGGCAGTTCAGGCGCTGGCGCGGTATGCCATAGATTCAGCACCAAAGAACGTGCGGAAGGCCGCGGGTAAATCACTGGGGCGCTGCTGCCTGATTCTGGCGCAGTTTGCCTTTGCAGAGTATTCCCGTTCAGCAGAAACCACGGGAGCCTGCAGGGTATGCAGTGGCTCTGGGAAGATACAGACGACCGTCACGGAGCGCAAAGTCACATACCCCTGGGGCAAAGCGCCATATTGGGCGAAAAGGTCACGCGCTGTTCGTCCGTCCGACTGGGAGAAGTGGACCGAAGTAACAACCATCGTCAACGGTAAATGTGAAGTCTGTGACGGCAAGGGAAAAATAAACGCCCGCTGCCGCTGCGGAGGTTCCGGCCAGGTGCTGGACCGCAAAGCGACAAAAGAGCAGGGAGCGCCGGTGTATAAAAACTGTGAGCGCTGTTCGGGAAATGGTTTTTCAACGATGCCGTCTACGGCTGCGTACAAAGCGATTCTTACCCTCATTCCTGATCTGCACGTCAGAACATGGACCCGTAACTGGAAACCCTTCTGTGATGCGCTGGTGGACGTATGCTGGAAGGAAGAGCGTCATGCTGATAAGGAATTTCAGAAAGCGACCGATTTTTAAAACAATGGCGGCAATATTTTGCTTTTTCGGTGCATAAGACTTGATTTTGTCCGAAGTTGTCGTGTATGCTTCTAACCATGGATACGTACATCCAAATGAAACTGACTATCAACCCTGCCACTCGGCGGGGTTTTTTGCTTTTCTGGGGTAAGCGATATCTCATCAGAAGGCATTCAGGTAAAATAAAACGCATCTCAGGATGCGAGGCAGGGGAAGGAATGGCAGATTTACCCGACGACTATTTTCTGGATGCCGACGATGACCTTGTAGATTTCCTGGAGGGTCAGGGCGAAGAATCCATTAAGGAAACATATCAATCAAACACCACGAATATTGAGAATGGATATAAATTACTCAACATTCAGATTGTAGGGATTGGATCTTCATTCTTGCTTTTGACGCAAAAGACAAGTTGGGACTATTTGACAGCAGGCTTAGCCGTTTTTATTTTTTTGTGGACGTGGAGTGCTATTTACCTGGTTCATGCAGGACTTTCCGCCAAGAATCGGGCGCTTATTCACTCCCCTCCCGAGTGTCTGTATACAAAAACATATAAAAATATTAATGAGTTAAATTATCAATATCTGCGCAATAATGGTTATAACGGACCTAAAGAGGCTTTACCCGTTATGCGGAGGTATAGGCTTAAAAATTTAACGGATACAGCAGCGGAATTACGCGCATTAAACTCAACCATCAGGACGAGCCTTGATAGGACGAGAATGGCTACGATCCTCGCCCCAGTAATCGCATTAATTGCTTCTGCTATTACTTTTTGTTTCTCCTGAACGGATCGGCAGAATCACCGACCAGGACACGTTTTGTTGTGAAGTCAGCAGAACCCTGCGACGGAGTTGGTTTTTGTTCCGCAGGCTGCTGAGGCTTGCTTTCACCCTGTGGTTGCTTTGGTTGAGTCATGAGATCCTCCATTTCTGAGTCGTTACTTCTGGCGATTTAACGATATCAGATGTGGTGATATGTCGCTACATAGCGGCAACTGAGGACCTGCAAATGATTGCAAATCAGCAGGCCACGCCCAGGAAGGGCGTGTTGAAATCAGATAATCCAGATGTTAAATTTCTGGCGTGGTGAATCCCCCTATGCGGAGGGGCATTGCCAGTCTGATATGTTTTTTTGCGCATTGCGAGTCGTCTGTGGACTGGCGGCGACTTACCGGGAGGCACCCGGCACCACACTCCATGTTTTTCTTGTTTTACGTACTATACTTTTTGTGTGGTTGCATCGTTTCGCTAAATCCTGAAATAACGTGCATAAGACGTTGTGGCAGAGCTGGCGGTGTAACCTCCACTGAACAAACTACCATTTTGCCCACTTCGACGAGTGGGCTTTTTTTTGCTCAGACATATAAAGGCCGCGCATTTGTTCGGCCTTTTCTATTTGTGCCGCCAGAACGTCACTCACTCTGTGTGTTGTCGTAAATCCATCTGGTGGCCATTCCCTATACAGGGCTCACCGGCGACGGCTCATAACCCACCCGTCGGGCGCTTGCGCAGAGCTCGCCCACTTCTTTCACGCACAGCACCCGCTAACAACGCGAGGTGGAGACTATGAAAATGCCTGACAAAATCTTTTCGGCGGCCTCGTACTGCACGTCAGGCGGCCTGATATGTACCGGACTGGCGCAAACCTATGACTGGTTTCACGGGCTGGACTGGAATTTCATAGCGCTGGCGAGTGGTGTAGTAATCGGTGTTGCGACATACCTGACCAATCTGTATTACAAGCGCCGCTGGACAAAAATGTATCAACAGTCTCTTGACCGCGGCTACGGCGGCCCACCTCCCCAGGATAATTAACATGGCCAATCTGAAAACAAAACTCAGCGCGGCCATGCTGGCGCTAATTGCCGCTGGTGCTTCAGCGCCAGTGCTGTTTGATCAGTTCATCAGCGAGAAAGAAGGTAATGCGCTGGTGGCTGTTGTTGATCCTGGTGGTGTGTGGTCATTGTGCCACGGTGTAACGGTCATCAACGGCAAGCCCGTCATTAAGGGGCAAAGAGCAACTGAGGCGCAGTGTAAGCAGGTAAATGCAATCGAGCGGGACAAGGCGCTGGCGTGGGTAGACCGGAATATCAAGGTTCCTCTGACGGCACCGCAAAAAGTCGGTATCGCGTCATTCTGTCCCTACAACATCGGACCTGGTAAATGCTACCCCTCTACGTTCTACAAACGAATCAATGCCGGTGACCGCAGAGGCGCGTGTGAAGCGATCCGTTGGTGGATTAAAGACGGAGGCCGCGACTGCCGGCTGACAAAAGGCCAGAAAAACGGCTGTTACGGTCAGGTTGAGCGACGTGACCAGGAAAGCGCGTTGACGTGCTGGGGGTTAGACCAGTGATAAATTCGGTGAAGCCATGAAGATTAAGTTTGAGCATTCTGTTGCGCATTTTTCCAAAGACCTGAAACCCAGCCATGGGCCTCAGAAATGGCCTTGGTGGCGTTTGGTTTCCTTCAGTCTGGTACCAATCACTGTCTATAGCCCGTCATATGGTTTGCGTCTGTGGATTTATACCCGCTGGGGCGCTGGCTACGTTGGCATTTATATAGACAGGCGCGCAAAACGATGAGCCGCTTAACCGCAATTATCAGCGCAGTGGTTATCCTGCTGCTTTGCTGTGTTTTCTCATGGCGCTCCGGCTGGAGCTCTCACGCTGACCATATCAACGCTCAGGCAGCGAAGAAGAAAGAGAAAGCCGAGAAAGCCATTCAGCCGGTAGAGCAAAAGGCCGCTGCCGCTACAGAAGAGGGCAAGGTCATCTACCGAACCATAACCCGCGACGTGGTGAAATATGTCCAGTCTCCGAATCGTACTGTGTGCCGGTTTGACGATGATGCTGTGCAGCTGCGCCAGCGAGCTATCGACGCTGCCAACGCCATCCCCGGATTTGATGAACCCGCCGTGCAAAGCAAGTGACGCAGGGAAAGACAGCGACGAAGATCTGCAGGCCGACATCGAAACCGCCCAGTGCTTGCGCCAACTGCGGTTAGATAAATACCGTTGGCAGGCCTACTACCGTGCAGTGAGTCAGTAGCGGGGCTACATTGCCGTTCCTGCATGGCGAGGTCGGCGTGATAAAAAACCCCGAAGAGGATATCCAAAAGTAAACGGGGCGCTGAATGAACAGCTAATGACTAAACAATACATCGTGTATCTAAATATGTTTAATCATTTCGCAACCCGGACCATATTGCGGAGGAGTACACCTGTGTTTTGGCGTAGGACTGCTATCGGCGCTGGGGAAGTGCAACCGGGATAAGGCCGACATCAGGCAGGCAGAAACAAAACGCCAGTAGGGCATTACAGAGCCACTTCCAGAGGTGGCTCGATAATGTCACAACGAGGTAAGCCATATGCGCACCACTGGAATTCTGACGGCAGAAATTACGTTTCGCCCATACATGAAGCCGCTGCTCATCCTTTCAGTGCTTTTGCGCTGGAGTTGGCTCACTAAGAAGTGTATCCGGATTGTCCCTGTAATTGGCAAGCAGGCGTAATTATAAAGTTCTGCAAATGGTGCGTTAAAAGCGCCATTGACAGAGTTTTATATAAGTTTAACAACTTACCGATCAAAAAATTCCCCGGTAAGTATTCGAACAACCCAGAGGAATATTCTGTATGGCGTCGAAAAAGCTTACAGCTGATCAGCAGCAGCTTTTCGATGCTCTGACTCCGCTGCAAAAAAGGTTCGCACTTGCAATCATCAAAGGGAAGAACCAGACGGACGCCTATAAGGCTGCGAAGGGGAAGGCTAAGACGCCAGAAGCCATTCGCAACTCGGCGAGTCAGATCTTTACAAATCTTGGTGTGCAAGCCTTTCTCAAATCAGTGCAGGGCGAGATTGTCGACGAGGCAATCATGACCCGCGAAGAAGCTCTGAAGCGGCTATCTAAAATGGGTCGTACTTCCATCACTGACATAGCCGAGTTCAGTAACAGCGTTGTTGGCGAAGATGAAAACGGCCAACCGGTCTATCAGGCTGTCTGGAGCTTCAGGAATTCTTCATTGCAGGACCCTGACGCGATGAGCGCTATCGCCGAACTGACTACCGGCAAAGACGGCATCAAACTGAAGATGCACGATCCGAAAGCGGCGATTAAGCAGTTGGCAGAAATGCAGGGCTGGGAAGCACCGAAGAAATCAGAAGTTAGCGGGCCGGGTGGCGGGCCGGTTAAAACAGAGACCGTAGCAATGACGCCGCAGGAAGCAGCCGACGCCTACAAAAAGCTGATGGGGTAAATTGCGAAAAACAAGCATTACGCAGGTTAAAAACTCTATGCATTTTTGACCCTGATTTATGCACGATTTATTCACTCGATTTTTGCCACTTTTAGCCAGCTAACCCACACAAACCGGCGTTTCGAGCTGAATCAATAATGAGTGCCGATCGCGTGGTGCGGGTAACGGTCATTATGTTAAATAGAGCTGTTTTTTAACATATTTGTAATCTAGTTAAATGGGAGGTGGACGCCTCCCACATTAATCCTAAGTCAGTTCCTTATTCACCGGTACGATCACGAACATCTGTCGAGGGGCCGTTTATCTGAACAGAGCGAATGCCGTTTTCCGCCCCTCCTTTGGTGTAATACATTTCACTTGTCGCAATAACTTCATGATTTCCAGCTTTGAGGACGAAGTAATAACGCTGTGAGTAGTCTTTCTGAGTTTTATGTATCTCGAAGTAACCCATTTTTTTCTCCTTAAACCATTCGAAATGAATGGTTACAAATTGAAGATATACCGGTTTTTTGTATTGGCAAAGAACATTGATGGGAGTGATCAAAATGCCGCTGCCCTTTACATTCGACTTCAAAAATCCTGACTACAACATGGTTTTTGAATGGAGGATGGAGCGCCTGCTGCGCATCAGGCAAAACCCTGATGTACTTCCTGCGCTGAGGCAGTTTTACCGTAACGACCCGGCACAGTTCATCATTGACTGGGGCATGACTACCGACCCACGCAACCTCGATTATGGTTTGCCAGCTACCATTCCATTTCTGCTGTTCCCCCGCCAGGAGGAATGGATTAACTGGATCATGGAACGTCGTAGCCAGCTAGAGCACGGGCTAACGGAAAAGAGCCGTGAGATGGGGTTGAGTTGGACCTCTATAGGCCTGGCCTGCTCTCTGTGCCTGTTCAACAAAGAAATGGTGATTGGCTTCGGCTCCCGCAAAGAGGAGTACGTTGACAGCACCGGTGACCCGAAGGCGCTTTTCTGGAAGGCCCGAAAGTTTGTTGAAATGCTACCCGTTGAGTTCCGCGGCTCCTGGACAGAGAAAAAGCACGCTCCGTATATGCGTGTTGAATTCCCGGAAACTGGGGCGGTAATCAAGGGGGAAGCAGGCGATAACATCGGACGTGGTGACCGTACAACGCTTTATTTCGTGGATGAGGCTGCATTTCTTCAGCGCCCATTACTGATTGATGCTGCTCTTTCGCAAACCACGCGCTGTCGCATCGATCTCTCATCGGTTAACGGTATGAGCAACCCGTTCGCGCAGAAGCGGCATAGCGGGAAAATACCTGTATTTACCTTCCACTGGCGCAGTGACCCACGCAAGGATGATGAATGGTACCGGAAAGAGTGCGAGAAAATTGATAACCCGGTCATCGTTGCTCAGGAGTTGGACCTCAACTATCAGGCATCAGCAGAAGGCATTCTGATTCCTTCTGAATGGGTTCAGGCCGCTGTAGATGCGCATATCAAGCTGGGTATTGAGCCCAGCGGTCAACGCCTCGGCGCGATGGATATTGCGGATGAGGGCAAGGATAAAAACGGATTCTCAGCTCGTTACGGCTTCCTCCTGCAGGACGTCAAAGAATGGTCAGGTGAAGGTAGCGACATTTACGCTTCAGTGGTGAAGGTCTTTGGCTATTGTGATGATTTTAGGCTTAATGAATTCCGGTTTGATGAGGATGGTCTGGGGGCAGGTGCTCGCGGTGATGCTCGTGTCATTAACGAACTTCGTTCTGGTGAACGCCTTCCACAAATTACCGCAACGCCTTTCCGTGGTAGCGGTAGTGTTTTCGATCCGGAAGATGAAGCCGTTCCCGGCGACAACGGAAAGCCTGCCCGTCTGAATAAGGACTTCTTTGCTAACGCAAAGGCCCAGAGCTGGTGGCATCTTCGTAAGTTATTCCGCAATACCTACCGCGCACTGCAGGGTATGGAATATGACCCTGATGAGATCATTTCCATCAGTAGCAAGATAGAAAACAAGGACCGTCTCCTAATGGAGCTTTCACAGCCTACCTGGTCAAAAAACGCTGTCGGGAAGATTCTTGTGGACAAACAGCCTGAAGGAACTAAATCACCAAACCTCGCCGACTCAGTGATGATCAACTATGCGCCTATGAATACGGCGATGGATATCTGGGCGAAACTCGGAGCATAACCATGGCGAAAAAAACGGTACGAGTCGCCACGGCGGATTCGTACGATAACTTTATTGCCCGTGTCGGCATGCAGCAGCCAAACCAGCATGCCGCATCGACCTACCGGGCAAACTATACAAGCCGCAACCGCCTGCTTATTGAGTGGGCTTATCGTTCCTCCTGGATTATTGGCGCTGCTGTCGATTCGAAAGCGGACGACATGACCAAAAAGGGCGTCCGCATTACCAGCGAGATTGACCCGAAACGCCGTGGCATTCTGGAATCACGCTTTGATGAGCTTCAGTTGTGGGATTGCATCAACGAAACGTTGAAGTGGTCCAGGTTATATGGCGGGGCTGTAGCGCTGATCCTGATTGAAGGGCAGGCACCACTGACGCCGCTGATTCTGGACAAGGTTGGCAAGGGCAGTTTTAAAGGGCTGGCCGTACTTGACCGCTGGATGATTAACCCGCAGCTTACCAGGCGCATTAAAGCGCTTGGGCCTAACCTCGGCAAGCCTCAGTTCTACGACATCGTGACGACAGCGCAGGGGCTTCCAGCGTGGACCGTCCATCACAGCCGCCTGATTCGCATGGATGGTGTGAAACTGCCTTATCAGCAGAAAATCACTGAGAACGAGTGGGGCATGTCCATAGTCGAGCGTATTTTCGACCGCCTGACATCCTATGACAGTACCAGCGTTGGCGCTGCTCAGTTGGCGTACAAGGCGCATCTGCGAACGGCAAAGATTAAAAAGCTGCGTGAGATTATCGCCATGGGCGGTAAGCCATTCGAAGCGCTGATTAAAAATATGGATATGGTCCGCCAGTTCCAGACGAACGAGGGCATGTCCCTGTTTGATTCGGAGGACGAATTTGAAACTCACTCATATTCTTTCGCGGGCCTTTCAGACCTGCTTGGCGAGTTTAAAGAAGATATTGCGGGGGCTGTTGGAATCCCGCTTGTTCGTCTGTTCCGTCAGTCGCCGAAGGGGTTCTCAACCGGTGATGCTGACCTTGCGAACTACTACGACGACGTTGGCACGCTTCAGGAGCGAGATTTACGGCCTCACATCCGCTTGCTATTCGATGTACTGCATCGCTCGGAGTTTGGCGAGCCGTTGCCGGAAGATTTCACCTTTGAGTTTAATCCCCTGTGGCAGATGAGCGATACCGACCGCTCCACGGTAGCGACCAATACGACTACTGCGCTGGCTACTGCTGTGCGTGAGTTGGGTATGTCTCCGGCTGCTGCACTGACAGACCTTAGAGAGATGTCTGACGTCACTGGCGTAGGCGCATCAATTTCTGATGAGGATATAGCAAATGCGGCGAAAGAGTGGGAGGAGGCTGAATCTGAAACCGAACCTCCGCCGACGATCGGAGCGTCAGTATCACAAAAGCCTGTTGGCGATAGTCGACCAGATAAATCAAATCGTCACGGCCTCTTACGATGGTTCACAGGCAAGCGCTGACAGCATTGCTAACACGCTCGTTGACTACTCCGGGATAATTGACGACTGGGCCGAAATGGTTGGCCGCAAGATGTTCGCCCAGGTAGAAAAAGAAGAGTGGAACCAGTGGCGCTCTGTCTCGGAAGAAATCTCTACAGGGCTGCGCGATGTGGTGGGTAACACGCCCGTAGGGATGGTGGCTCAGGATATCGTGTATCGACAGATTCAGCTGATGAAGTCACTACCGATAGAAGCCGCAGACCGGGTTAAGGACATTCAGCAGCGGGCGATACAGGCCGTCATCAACGGTGAGCGACCGGATCAGCTCTATGAGATGATCATGCAGTCCGGCGACGTTGCAGCCAGCAGGGCTAGAATGATAGCCCGCACTGAGATTGGACGCGCTACCGGCGCACTGACTCAGGCGCGAGCGCTGGCCGTTGGTTCTGAAGGTTACTGGTGGCGTATCGAAGGGGCTGGCACCCGACCATCACACCGCAAAATGAAAGATAAGTTTGTGCGCTGGGATAACCCGCCAACACTCGACGGAATGACCGGCCACGCGGGATGTTTGCCTAACTGCAAATGCTGGTCGGAAGTTCAGATACCGGAGCCGAGAAAATGAGTAAACACAACTATTACACTTATTTCGAGGGTATTAACAAAGATGGAGTTGCCGTGTATAGCGGCAATAGCAGCTTCTACACTGAGCCATCCTGTGCTGATGGCGAGATTATTGAAGAGCACTCCAGGTACTTGCTTCTCGTTGCTCAACAAGCAAATCCCAAGGTTTTACGAATAGTGATAAAGAGCATCACAAAACTGTAGGTAATAACTTTAGAAAATACAGCTTTCACCCGCGAATCTAACCGAAGCCTCATACCTGTTAAATGTTATCAAAATGTTGTGTTCGAAAAGGATTCATTTCTGTCCAGATAAATGCTGGTTTCAGGGCTTTAGCGGGACATTTTAATCCAGTCCATTTTCGGTGGTGCGGGTAAGAACCATTATGTTAAATAGCCCGGTATTTCGAACAATTATCCCTTCACTGAAGGTTGCTAATAAGCGGCTTTTTTTTTGCCTGATAGCAGCAGGTAACTCATGAAATATTTCTTTAAAACGCGCCTGGGGAATACTCGTTTCCAGCTCGCTGATGGCTCAGTGCTGTTCAAGGATGTGCCGATCGGCCGTACTGGAGAGCAGGAGTACGACAAAACCGAGCGCCCAGAGCTTACCCCTGATGCGCGGGGGAAAATCATCGTACGGCGAACACCTGAAGAGGTTTTCAGTGAGCGCTCAATGGCTTCCTTTGAAGGCATGGCCGTAACGATAGGTCACCCGCGAGATTTCAATGGCGACATTATTTTTGTTGCTCCTGAGAACTGGCGACTACTGGCGCACGGACACATTCAGAACGTCAGGCGCGGGGAGGGCGACAAGTCCGATCTTCTGCTTGCTGATGTCATTGTCAAAAGCCCTGAAGGACTCCAGGCAATTGATGATGGCGATGATGAGGTGAGCTGTGGTTACGACGCAGACTACGAACAAATCTCACCCGGCCTCGCAATTCAATCTGCGATAACCGGTAACCATATGGCCCTCGTCCCTAATGGGCGTGCTGGCTTTCGTTGCAAAATAGGGGATGCTATGCCAAGCACAACTAAAAACTGGTTTACCCGGCTTCTAAAGGCCCGAAAAACCAATGACGCCGCCGAAATGGCGAATCTTGTCGATAACGCGCCGGAAAGCATTACCGGTGATGACGACGTAAGTTCTGCAATTACGCCGGGTGGGGTGGTGATTAATCTCTCACCGCAAAGCCCGCTGCCGGGTCCAGCTCTTCCGGGGACTGGTGATGCTGAAGAAGAAATTCCCGCGTGGGGTAAAGCGCTGATCGAGGCGGTCGCTAAACTCGCCCCGGCATCTGCAACAGGTGATGCAGACGACGATGACGAAGAGAAGGACGAAAAGGAAGGGGCTGTTACCGGTGATGCCGCGTATCGTGCCGATCTGATTCAGCCAGGCATTCAGTTACCGTCCACTGCAAAGCCTACCGCGTTCAAGCGTTCAGTTCTGGCAACTGCCGATCAGGCGATGGTGCGCTCTATCGTGGGTGATGCCGATATCAGCAAACTGAAAAAAGCGACCGTTGATATGGCATTCAATGCTGTGTCTGAAGTGGCGAAAAACCGGAATACCGCAGCCAAAACCGCTGACGGCTTCCGCTCTATCAACTCCAACACCACCAAATCCATCGCGGAGATTAACGCTGCCGCGAAGGAACTCTGGGCTAAACGCTAACGAGGCATTCAATGGACAACACTATTCTCTACCGGATGTCTTCGGGCATCGCCGGTGCAATTTCACGTCCGCAGGATCTGACGGTTGAACCTCAGACACTGGACAGCACGAAGGCATTTGCCGCGTATGGACTCGCCGGAAAGTTCTCCGCAGGTAAATTTGTGCCGATTGAGGCGGCTGATACGGCTGCTGTTGTGGTGGGTATCTATGTTCGCCCGTACCCGACAGCCTCACAGCCTGACAAGGTACGCCAGATCGGTACTGGCTATAACTTCGCGGGCGACTGCATGAAGCGTGGTTATGTGACGGTGAACCTCGGCGCAGATGCCAGCGCTGTGGCGCTTGGTGGTGAGGTTTATATGCGCGTGGCCACACCGACATCATCCAGCCCGCTGGGTGCCTTCTTGGCTGCTGCTGATGGCGAAAACACCGTGCAGCTCACCAACGCTTATTTCAATGGTCCTGGCGATGCCAATGGCAACATTGAACTGGCCTTTAACATTTAAGGAAATCGCAAATGCCAATGACATTTGACCAGGCAACAGTCGACAGTTCTGGTGCCTTTCTCATTCACGAGCTGGAGCGCCTCGATCAAACGCTGAACCTGCCGCTGACCTCCCAGACGTGGAGCCGTGATATTCAGCTGCGTGAAGACGTTTCTATCGCTGACGAAATTAGCTCCTTCACCAACACCACCTTTGCCGCTGCCGGTACACCTAACGCCAACGGTAAAAACTGGATCAGCCCGCTGGCCACTGCGATTGCAGGTGTCAACGTTGATATTGAGAAAAAGGGCTTCCCGCTGGAATTATGGGGCATGGAGCTTGGCTGGACAGTTATCGAACTGAATGCTGCGGCACAGGTCGGGCGTCCTATCGATACCCAGAAGTACGATGGCATGCAGCTGAAATGGAACATGGATACCGATGAGCAGGTTTATATCGGTGATGCGGCGAAAGGCGCTAAAGGTCTGCTTAATCTGTCTCAGGTAACCCCGACCAACGCGACCAAAACGTGGGCTACTTCCACTGCCGACGAGATCCGCGCCAGCATTAACCAGGTACTGAGCAATGCATGGGCTCGCTCCGCTTACTCCAAAGTGCCGGAAGATTTACTGATCCCGCCTGAGCAGTATTCGTTCATTGCGAGCACCATCGTTTCCAGCGCCGGTAATCAGTCTCTGCTGACCTATCTGGAGACGAACACCATCGCCTACCACCAGAACGGCAAGCCGCTGAACATTCGTCCGGTTAAATGGATGAAAGGTCGCGGTGTGGGCGGTACTGATCGCATGGTGGCCTACACCAACGATAAGAAGTTTGTTCGCTTCCCGATGGTTCCGCTGCAGAGCGTCCCGATCCAGTATCGTGGCCTGTATCAGCTGGTGACCTATTACGGCAAGCTGGGTGCAGTTGAGCCGGTTTACCCGGAAACCCTGAACTACATGGATGGCATTTAATCCAGATACAGCCCCTTCACAGGGGCTTTTTTCTAAGGAATTCCGATGAAGAAAATCTATGTACTGACCGCGTTCAACTTTAACGACGGCGACAAAATCACTCCGTTTGCGGCTGGATTTCACGAAGTTGATGACGAAGTGGCTGCGCACTGGTTTGTAAAAGCACATTGCTCACCTGATGGTGAGGCCCCGGCAGTGGCTGAAGACCCGCGCATTGCTGAGTACGAAGCGCGAATAGCGGAACTTGAAGCGAAGCTGGCGGAGACTACCACCAATGGCAAGAAATCAAAGTCTACCGACGCCTGAGCAGTTCAGAGCCGCATTCCCGCAGTTCGTTGATGAAACAAAATACCCCACCCCCATGATTCAGGCGAGGCTTGCTCTCGCTGATGCCCTGTTGAGTGAATCGCGTTTTGGTGAGGATATTTTCCCTTACGTCGTCGGGCTATATGTCGCGCACTATCTGTACCTCTATGCCGCTGACATGCGTAGTGTGGCTGTGGGTGCTGCTGGTGGCGCAAATAGCGGCGTACAGACTTCAAAATCAGTGGATAAGGTTTCGGTAAGCTATGACGCCAGCGCGACACTGGACCCTAATGCGGGCTTCTGGAACAACTCCCGGTATGGTTCTGAATTCTGGGAATATCTGATGCTGTTTGGTGCAGGAGCAATTCAGCTGGGGACGCCGTAATGAAAAGCGGACTTTCGATACGCTCAGACAATTACGCCGATGTTCTGGATGCGCTGAACAAGCTTTCCGGTACGGATGTGCTGGTGGGTATTCCCGCGGGGCCACCGCGTGAAGATTCGCCGCTGAGCAACGCTGAAATTGGCTACCTGCAATCTACTGGCGCGACCGTGGAGATCGACGGCGAAACCGTAACTCTTCCGCCCAGGCCCTTTCTCGACATGGGTATAGAAGATTTTCGGGACAAAACCACAGAACGGTTAAAGCTTGCGGCTCAGTCAGCCCTTGATGGTAACGCAGCAATGGCGGAGCAGCACCTTGAAGCCGCAGGCCAGATTGCCCGCGATGCGGCAAAGGCGGTTATTGGTGACGGTGAGCAGCTGGAACCCTTATCTGAAAAGACGCTCCAGCGACGTCGTGCTGCTGGTTTGCGAGGCAATAAGCCTCTCTATGCTCATGGCTTCCTGTTGCGTGCGATTCAATACGTCGTGAGGAAAAAATAATGCCCTTTCTCGATGTGACAGAGGTTCTGCTGGACCCTGATTTTGTTGACCTGACGCTGGTATGTCACCGGCAGACGCAGACGGTCGATGAGGATAACTTCCCCATTAACACGCCTCAGGATATCCCGTTCTCCGGGGTGGTGACCGTCGACCGTTCGCTCGAAGCAAAGCGCATGGCTGCCGGACAGAACATCAATGGCGCAATCCTCATCGTGACACAGTTCAGACTGACGCAGGGCCAGCCCGGCTTTGATGCCGATATCGTGACTTATCGCGGGCGAGAGTATCGCGTGACGTTTGTCGATCCGTATACGGCGTATGGTGCCGGGTTCGTTCAGGCACATTGCGAGCTACTGGAATTCGACGGAGGAACGCCAATTGAGTGATGACAGCACGTCGGCTGGCTATCTGGCTCCTGTCGGTGATTCACCACCCTACGATACGGATCTGGAGCGGTTAATCAGTCGCTGGATACGGGGTGTGACCGGACTGGATGCTACGCTGGTTTACCCACGCTGGACCGATCCACAAAAGCAGATACCTAAAAACGGCACCACCTGGTGTGCATTCGGCATTACCGGTATTCAGGAAGACTTTAACCCCGCATATGTGCAGGGCGAAGAGAACACCGCTCAGTGGTCGCATGAGACTATCAGCCTGATTCTGTGTTTCTACGGTCCTCAGGGGCTGGCAACGGCCACGCGCTTTCGTGACGGGCTGCTGGTGGCGCAAAACAACGAAGAACTTAACCGCTCCGGGCTGACGTTTATGCAGCAGGGGCGGATCCTCAACCTTCCCGAACTCATCAATAACCAGTGGGTACGTCGCTACGATATCAGCGTTGACCTGCGTCGAAAGATTACCCGCCAGTACGGCATTCAATCGCTGGTCGATGCGCCAGTTCAATTCTTTGGAGATTAAAACATGGCACAGGGCTTACCTGTTTCCAATGTCGTGAATGTTGACGTCATTATGTCAGCCGTTGCGGCAACGGGGCGTAACTTCGGTGCGCTCCTTATCCTGGGAACCTCTACCGTTATTCCGTTGACTGAGCGCATTCGCCAGTATTCGGCCATTGAAGATATCGGCGATGATTTTGGCGTTGACTCACCGGAATACGAAGCAGCGACAATTTTCTTTGAACAGTCACCAAAACCCACGCTGGTCTATATCGGCCGTTGGGCGAAGACGCTGGCGGAAGGAGAGGCCGGGGCGGTGGAAACCTTGCTACAGGCCGTTAATGCCTGCCTTCAGTATACCAACTGGTACGGGCTGGCAATTGCCGACAGCGCCGATCTGGTTGAGGCTGACGTGATTTCCGTTGCTGCTGCTATTGAGGCATCCAGCTTAAGCCGCATTCTGGCCGTTACCACTGCTGATGTGAATGTGCTGGTGGCCGGAAATACCGACAATATCGGCTACAAACTGAAAGCCGCTGGCTATGCCCGCACATTCTGGCAGTACAGTTCCAGCAGCAAATACGCCGCTATCTCGGCCTTTGGCCGCGCATTCACGGTGAATTTCACCGGCAGCAATACCACGATCACACTGAAGTTTAAAACCGAGCCTGGTATTACCTACGAGACGCTGACAACCGCACAGGCCGCAGCCATTGATGCCATTAACGGTAACGTCTACGTCTACTACGCCAACGATACGGCAATTATCCAGCAGGGTGTGATGGCGAACGGTGATTTCTTTGATGAGCGGCATGGCCTGGACTGGCTGCAGAACTACGTTCAGACCAATCTCTATAACCTGCTTTACACCTCGGCCACCAAAATCCCGCAGACCGACGCAGGCGTAACCCGGTTAATGACCAACGTCGAAGCCTCACTGGATCAGGCGGTAAATAACGGCCTCATTGCTCCGGGTGTCTGGAACGGTGGCCCGATTGGCCAGATTGAATCCGGGGATACCCTGACCAAGGGTTACTACGTCTACGCCGACGCGGTAGCTAACCAGGCTCAATCCGACAGGGAAGCGCGTAAGTCGCCGGTAATTCAGGCGGCGATCAAGCTGGCTGGCGCTATTCATTATGGCGACGTGCAGATCAACGTGGTCCGTTAAGGGGAACTAAATGTCTACTTACTCTTTTATTGACGTCTCTGCATCCCTGACGGGCCCGACCGGCAGTATCGATCTGGGTTACGGCTCGGCGAACTCCGAAGAGGGGATCACCGTAGTCATGGCAGAGGCAAAAAACACCATGACCGTAGGCGCCGACGGGGAAGTGATGCACAGCCTTCACGCCGGTAAGAGCGGCACCATCACGGTAACGCTGCTTAAGACCTCCCCGGTCAACAAAAAACTGTCTCTGATGTACAACGCACAGAGCCAGTCTTCAGCCACCTGGGGTAACAACGTCATCGTAGTGCGAAACAAAGTCTCTGGCGACATCTCGACAGCGCGTTCCTGCGCCTTCCAGAAACAGCCGGATCACGCCAACGCAAAGGTTGGTAACACAGTGTCGTGGGTTTTTGACTGCGGCAAGATTGACCAACTGCTGGGGGAGTTTTAACAGATGGAATTTGAAATCAAAGGGGTTAATTACCGAACCGCCAAACTTGACGTATTCCAGCAACTGAAGGTCAGCCGTAAGCTGCTGCCGGTGCTGGCCGGGCTCGTTAGTGAATTTTCCACGCTGAAAGCGCAGGCCGCTGCGGGTAACTCTGGTGCAGTGCTGGAAAGCGTACTGCCGAAAATTGCCGATACGCTGGCCGCGCTGCCGGACGAGGACGTTAACGCGGTGATTTATCCGTGCCTGAGCGTCGTTTCCCGCCAGCACGAAAAGGGCTGGGCGAAGGTGTTCGATCAGGGCGTACTGATGTTCGACGATACGGACCTGTTTACCATGCTGCAGCTGGTGGCGCGGGTGGTCGCCGATAGTCTTGGAAATTTTTTGAAAGAACTCCCCGCCAGCGAGACGCCCACCCCGCCAGTGGCCTGACGCTGGAAACTCTTCCTGAAGGTGAAAGCTTCCTGATGCGCCCGGTGGATGCCGGGTACATCACTTACACCGCACTTAAAGATGGCTCGGTTGACCTGGCCGATGTTGCCCGCATGAATGACTGGCTTGACCTAAAAGCCGATAACGAATACCGCATAGCGAAATGGAGAGAGGACAATGAACGCTGAAACGCTCAAGGACTTTCTGATCTCGCTTGGGTTTAACGTTGATGAGGCCGGTGCTAAAAAGTTCGATGCTGTAGTGGCGGGTACGACGCTGAAAGCGATTGAGCTTGGCGTAAAGGTCGAGGCGGCAGCGCTTTCTGTTGTCGCGTTCACCGCCAAAATAGCCAGCAGCCTCGATAACCTTTATTGGGCCTCTCAGCGCACCGGAGCGACGGTAGAGGGCATCAAGCAAATCGGGTATGCAGTTAGCCAGGTAGGCGGCAGCGCCGATTCAGCGCGTGGCTCGCTGGAGAATCTGGCGAGGTTTATACGCAATAACCCCGGCGCGGAAGGTTTTCTGAACCGACTGGGAGTCCAGACCCGTGACGCCAGCGGCAATATGCGGGATATGGCGACGATCTTTACCGGCGTCGGCCAGCGACTCAGCAATATGCCGTATTATCGCGCTAACCAGTATGCGCAGATGCTGGGACTGGATGAAAACACCCTGATGGCAATGCGTCGCGGTATTGGCCAGTTCAGCGGCGAATACACCGCGATGGCGAAGGCGATTGGCTATAACGCCGATGTGGCCGCCGTCAGCTCAAACAAGTTCATGACCTCGCTTCGCTCCTTCGGTCTTATGGCAGGCATGGCGCGGGATAAAATCGGCTCTAATCTGGCTAACGGACTGGCAGGCTCTATTGACACCCTGCGCCGTCAGATCATGGAGAATTTCCCGAAAATTGAAGGGGCTATCACTGCTGGTGTCAAAGGTGTCCTGTGGTTTGGTGAAATCATTGGCCGGGTGGTTTATCGATTGATACAGCTCACTGGGGACATTATCAACTGGTGGAAATCACTCGGTACCGAAACCAGACAGGTTATCGAGGTGTTTGGGGCGCTAATGATTGCCTGGCGTCTCCTGAATAGTGCCTTTGCGATGTCGCCTATTGGGCGCGTCATTATGCTGGGTGCTGCTCTGATAGGTCTTTACGACGATTACCGTACATGGAAAGAAGGCGGCCAGTCGCTTATAGACTGGGGAAAATGGGAGCCGGGTATCAAATATGCCCAAAAGGCTTTTGCCAGCCTGAGTAAGGACTTCGGTGGCATCTATCTGAAGGTTAAAGACCTTGGCTCTGCCATCGTCGATCTGGGTAAGCGATTCCTTGAATTCATTAATATCGATACGTCGAAATTTAATGGCAAATGGCTGTTTGACCAGATTATCGAAAGCGTCCGTAGTTCAATCAAAATCCTTGGTTCGCTGGTGGATGCGCTGCGAAAGGTTATTAGTGGCGATTTCTCCGGCGCATGGGATTCGCTTAAAGGCGCAGCCGCAGCGTGGAGTGACAGTCCAGTTATTCAGGGTGTCGCATCTGTCGGGCAGGGGTTATGGGATAAGGCCGTCGACTGGTGGAATGGTGATGCCACACAGTACGGGCAATCAGTGAAACGACCGTCACCTTCAAAAGCAGGGGCTCAGTTGCTTGGATGGATGGCTCCGATGATGGGTAAACTGGAGGCTATGTATAACCTGCCTTCTGGTCTTCTGCGAAGTGTCGCTATCACTGAATCAGGGGGGAATCAGTTCGCTGTATCCGGTGCTGGCGCACAGGGAATGTTCCAGTTTATGCCTGGAACCGCTCGGGATATGGGGCTACGCGGGAATGATGTCTTCGACCCGATCAAGTCAGCGGAAGCAGCGGCGCGATATCTTTCGATGCTCCTGCAGAAGAACGGCGGCGATCTGGGTAAAGCTCTGGCCTCGTATAACTGGGGGATCGGTAACGTGCAAAAGTACGGCATGGCACTGATGCCTCAGGAAACCCGTCAATATATCCCGAAAGTGCTAAGCAATATGCCTGGCGCAGGCGCTCAGGTTCAGCAGCAGAATACCTACAACATTTATGGAGGCAGCGCCCAGGATATCGGGCGAGAAGTTAGCCGTCAGGTGGATGAAAAAGCGCAGGCGTTAGGCAGAAATCAGGCGGGGATGGGTTAATGGATATTCTTTCTACGCTGTTTCAGCAGCAGACGAGAAAAATCGGCCTGATAGTTCCCAGCGTCGTTATCTCCGAAAAGCACTCCGACACACTGGAGATTACGGAACATCCGGTTGAGGTTGGCGCTGCGATTTCGGATCACGCCTATCGCCGACCTTCTGAAGTTGTAATGCAGGTTGGTTTTGCTGGAGGCGGCTCATTGCTGGATTTGCTGGACACAACTTCCTTTGGGCTAAGTGCAGGGTTAAGCCCGAGGGAAGTTTACCAGAATCTACTGGATCTCCAGAACAGCCGGGTGCCGTTCGATGTGGTAACCGGCAAGCGGCTTTACAGCAACATGCTGATCCGGGCGATGGAAGTCACAACCGAACGCTCCACGGAAAATGTTCTTTCGGCAGTGTTGACGTTACGTGAAGTCATTATTACCAGCACCACCACTTCTCAGGTTGCAGCGAAAGCGGACATGAAGGAGGGTGCCAATACGTCTGCCGTACAGAACTCTGGAGTGAAAACGCCAGTACAAAAAAATGAGTCAATACTGAGCCGATTAAGCGGCGTAGTGTCAGGAGGGTAAATGACAATCAGCGAAATTCCACTCTCTCCGGAAAATCAGCAATTTTCTATATCGCTGGCGGGCCAGAGCTTGCAGATGTCAGTAACGTGGCGGGCTGCATTCTGGTGCCTGGACATCATGGATAGCAGCGGCGCAGATCTGATAAAAGGCATCACGTTAATAACTGGCGCTGACCTGCTGGCGCAGTATCGCTATCTCGGGCTGGGATTCTCGCTGTATGTCGGTTGTGATAACCCAGCCAACGAAAACCCTACTGAATTCGACCTTGGGATTAACAGCCACCTTTACGTAGTAACGGAGTAATTATGTCTCAGAACTGGATGCGCCACTTTGAGCTACAGCTTGTCGACTCAAAAGGCAACGCTACTGATTTTGGTAGCTTCAAGGTCACATTTAATATCGATTGGTTTAATCTGAGCAGCGAAACGCGTGTAGGCACCTTCAAAATCTACAACCTTGCAGCTGATACGGTAAACCGGATTGTCGGAGAAGAGTTCTCCCGGATCAGGGTTATCGCTGGTTATGACGGAATCGCACCGGATGTTTCCGCCGGTCAGGTCGGCGTAGCCAGAACGGTAAACCCGGATGAAGTAGGCCAGATGGACGGTCGAAACTACGGGCTGCTTTTCGACGGTGAGATCCGATATACCATCACAGGTAAAGATAACCCGATTGACAGCTTTGTTCTGATTCAGGCGGCAGATTCCCATCGAGCTTTTGTTACTACGATGACCGCACAGACGCTTGCTGCCGGGTATACGGTTGCAGATTACAATCGTGCTTTAATGAAAGACTTCAACACCAATGGAGTCACGGAGGGTAACACCCCGGCGATGCCTGCCACGGTTTACCCGCGCGGGCGCGTGCTGTTTGGCATGACCCGCAACCTGATGGATAACGTTGCCGACCAATGCCAGGCTGACTGGATGTTTGTTGATGGCAAACGGGAAATGGTCGCAAGAAATGAAGTGGTTCACGATGCCATTAAACTGAATAGCACCACCGGGCTGATCGGCATGCCACAGCAAACCATCGGCAGCGGGGTGAACGTCCGTTGCCTGATCAACCCCAACATCCGGGTTAATGGACTGATAGAGCTCAATCAGGCTTCTGTGTACCGCACCGTGCTGGGTAATAACGATATCGCCATGACTCAGGGGCGCATCACCGACCAGAACAACAACGGCAACATCACCGTTGAGGGCACCACTGCGCAGCCAGCCAGTATTGCTACTGACGGCGTTTATATTGTGCGCGGCATTATGTACACTGGAGATACAAGGGGCCAGGCGTGGTACATGGATATGATGTGTGAAGCGCGTGGGGCGATGGATCTAAAAACACAATCAGCACTGGAGAGAGGCGCTGGGTGAAAAATTTCTTGATATTGATTGCTTTATTTTCTGCTCCGGCACTTTCTGCTATCCAGTGTGCCGGTTATAGGCTAACCATTAACGATTCTGAAGGCCGGGTAAGAATCAACGGAGAACTAGTTACCAGTCAAAAAGTTAAATATCTCGGCCAGAAAGGTGACGAATCAAATACCAAGTGGGATATGGGACTAATGCCTTCCCGTGATGGAAATAATTACGGGTTTCAATTCATAAAGCGGGATGGTAAATCTTGGCTCAATGTACAGTTGCTGCAGAACAGCATGGATGCGCCTAAGTTAATTGGTTCATATCCATGTAAAACAGTATAAAAAAGCCCTGAACTAATCAGGGCTTAAATATTCAATTTTTAAATATTTGTGATAGAACTATGGCTGCAATGATGAAAACCGCAAGCCTCCACCAATGGATCCCCTCCCTTTGAGCCGTTGGTTCTTGTTCTAATAATTCATCTTCTGACGTTCTTTTTCCTGATTTTTTTCCTGGACCAATGGTGTATGACAAACCGGATCCAGGAATTCCAACTGTGGTTTTTATTCCCCTTCCACTTATGTTGGTAGTGGCGCCTTTTGGGCCAATGGACGTACTAACGCCACTCTTGCTGATATTGATTGCTAGGCCTGGAGCTATGCGTATTCGCTTCCTAAATCTGAAGCCCATAGGTATCTCCTGTAGTCAAAAATGCTAATTAATTGAGTTTTTATTCTATCTCTCACTAAGTGAGGATAATCATTATCTGGAGAAAACATGAGCGTATCAAGTCAAACCCGCAGTGGTGCGCTGGCGGAGGTTCTAGCGTCTGAACGGAAGACTCTAAACGAACAGTTGCGCGTTGCGCTACCTGGTATCATCCAGTCATTCGACCCCGAATCAATTACGGCTGTTGTTCAGCCGGCGATCCGCTACATCGAGCGTGACAACGACGGCAACAAAAGCACAAAGGACTATCCGCTGCTGGTGGATGTTCCTGTTGTCTTTCCTCATGGCGGCGGCTGTACGCTGACTTTCCCGGTCAAAGAAGGTGATGAGTGTCTGGTTATCTTTGCCGACCGCTGCATTGATTTCTGGTGGCAGAGTGGCGGGGTACAGGAACCAGTAGACGGCCGTATGCATGATCTGTCTGATGCGTTCGCTATTGTCGGCCCGCAGTCACAGGCGAAGAAAATCAGCGGTATCAGCTCCAGCGCGGTAGAACTGCGCAGTGATGATGGGTCGACAAAGTTGAGCCTTAACCCTGCCAGCGGAGCAATCAACGGTACGGCACCCGGAGGCTTTAACCTGAACGGCCTTCAAATTCTGCCTGACGGACGCCTGCAGTTGGTGGACGGCTCAATTGTCGATAAGCATACACATGGTGGTGTTGAATCTGGTGGGAGCAATACAGCTCCACTGGGAGGATGATATGCGATACCGACGTGAAGACGATGACGGAGATTACACTTTTGGTCAGGGTGATGACACCTGGCTGGTAAACTTTCCGGAGGCCGTCGCGCAGGCCATTAAAACGCGCTTCCTGCTCTGGTATGGTCAGTGGTTCCTCGATACCACAGAGGGTACGCCGTGGATTCAGTCCGTACTCGGAAAGCAGCGACCCGAAACCTACAACCTGGCTATTCGCCAGCGCATTCTTGAAACACAGGGCGTCAGCTCTATTACCGCATTCAATACTACCGTTGACGGCCGCACGCGCCGTGTAACGTTCACAGCAACGGTCGAAACCATCTACGGAACCACGACAGTAACCTCGGAGGCGTAATGTCTTTGGACCTCGACACACTTGGCCTATCGGCAACGGTAACCGCTGAGGGGATAAGTGCGCCCGATTATCAAACGGTACTGGATACCATCACCGGTTATTTCCAGCAAATTTATGGTCTGGATGCTTATCTGGAGCCTGACAGCAAAGATGGCCAGATGATAGCGCTGGTGGCACTGGCCATTCACGATGCCAACAATACTGCTATTTCAGTTTACCGCTCATTCTCACCGGCGACGGCGCTGGGGGATGCACTGACGAGCAACGTCAAAATTAACGGCATCACCCGGCGTTCAGCAACAAATTCAACCGTTGACCTTCTTCTGACCGGTACAGTCGGCACAACCATTACGAATGGCTCGGTGCGCGATAGCAATAGTGTTATCTGGAATCTACCTGCGACGGTGGTTATCGGTACTGATGGGACTGTAGTTGCTACGGCCACGTGTACCAGTACCGGGGCAGTAGCCGCGCTGGCGGGCAGCATAACCACCATCAATACACCTACCCGGGGCTGGGTGTCGGTTACAAATCCCCTGGCGGCGACCGTGGGCGTTGCTGCGGAAACTGACGCACAGTTGCGCGTAAGGCAGTCGCAAAGCGTTGCGTTGGCGTCTCTCACGCCGTTTGATGCTGTAGACGGTGCGATTGCTAACGTTGAAGGCGTGACCCGTCACAAGCTGTTTGAGAACGACCAGGAGGTGACAGATTCTAACGGACTGCCTCCGCACTCGATCTCGGCGATTGTCGAGGGTGGTGATGCGACGGTAATAGCTAACACCATCCGCAGTGTTAAGGGGCAGGGCGTAACAACCTACGGCACAACAGCGGTGATAGTTACCGACAAATACGGCAATCCTTACACCATTCGTTTTTCCCGTCCGGTTGATGTGCCGATTTACGTCTCAATCACGCTTGAGGCGCTTACCGGGTACAGTTCACAGGTCGGAGACGAAATTAAAGCGGCAGTAGCTGCTTATATCAATTCGCTGTCCATCGGTGACAGCGTGTTGCTGAGTCGTGTTTATTCTCCTGCAAACCTTGGCGTGGTCAGCGGCGGTAATGCTCGTTATTACGACATCATGGAACTGATGATCGGTAAGTCGGCAGCGTCCGTTGCGGCTACAAACGTAGTTATAGCCTATGACGAATCAGTGTCGTGTAGCGTGGAAAATATAGCGATAACGGTGACGGCATGAGCAAATACACCGACCTGATAACCAATTACCACACCGGAAAGCCAAAATTTGTTGCTCACGTGGACTTGTCCACCCGGCCACTTATTGATGTGTCGACTGCAACTTCTGGGCTGGTCGCCGCTTTTGATGTGGACACGGCGGTAGGAAATCAGCTTGATATTCTTGGTAAATGGATTGGCGTCGACCGCACAGTCGCTGCGCCCATATCCGGTGTCTTTCTGGAATGGGATAAAGAGCGCGTCGGCTGGGATCAGGGTGTGTGGTTGGGACCCTACCAGTCTACCGACGAATTAACCTATTTGAGCGACGACGTTTACCGAATTGTTCTGAAAGCAAGAATTGGCATCAATAACTGGAACGGCCAGAACGGTACGCTACCGAATATCCTGGAGACTGCGCTTGCAGGTACGGGAATAAAAATGATTATTCTGGATAATCAGGATATGACTATTTCAGTGCTTATTGTTATCGATGAAGAATATCTTATGTCGGTAACGGACAGGCTGATATTCGATTCAGGCATGAACCGGGGGCCGTTCATTACACTTCCTGCCGATTACGTGCCTTCAAGATACGATATTAATCCCATTGATAAGTTACCAGCTGAATTTGTTTTCGTTATACGCGCCGGTCTTTTGACGGTTAAGGCTGCTGGCGTCAGGGTCAGAGAAACCGTAACCCCCTCAAACGGGTATAAATTTTTTGGATTTGATGTTGATAATGACTATATCGCTGGCTTTGAAACTGGCGCATGGGGAGAAAACTTCTGATGGCGGAAAATAATTTTAAACCGTTCGCAATAGCCGCTGGTGCAAATGTTGCGACTCAGGCTGAATGGGAAGCGCTCATTGCTTTAGCTACAGGATTCACAGCAGGCATAGCAAGATCCGGCCAGATAAATAAGGCCCTGCGCCAGGCTACAGTCATAGCGAGTGTTCTGGCTCAGTTCATTGCAGATAAAACAGAAACGGATGTGCTGGACGATGGTGATACATCGAAGTTATTAATTCAGTTAACTCAGGCGCTGAATAAAAGTGGTGACGAACGGTACCTTAAGGTTGCAAGCTATCTGTCTGAAATATCGAATGCTGGTGATGAGGCTAAAGCATCTTCTCGCAATAATTTAGGGTTGGGTAGCGCATCTACACGCGATACGGGAACTAAGGGAGAGGTAATTCCATTACTCTCTGGCGCTAACGCATGGTCTTCAGCCCAGTATTTTATTGGTTCGGGCTCATCCAGTGGCGGAGAGGTTCGATCTTCAGCCAATATTTTTTATCCATATGGTACCAATGGGACCATGTGGGCTGAGTTTTACAGTTCTGACATTTCTGATGACCATTTTGAGCATCGTGTCGTTGTTTATAAAAGCGGAACACGAAAATATTTCCGTTTCAAAGAAAGCGGAGAGTTTGCTACTGATGGAGATATTAAGTCAGGTTCGGGTATTTACGATACTGGCCAACGCGTTTACAGCCCTTCAAACAAGCAACCCCCCGCATTAATAAATGAGGTTGGCGCGTATGCGTTTGCCTGGTATGACGGTGCTGCAGAGTACAACGCTACCGTTAGTGGATCCGCACTATATCCAGCCACTGGCGATGGTAATCACTCATCAACCGCGCTTAGTGGAACGTGGCGTTGCATGGGGCGAACGGAAACGATTAACGATCAGCACAGAATAACGCTATGGCAAAGAATCAATTGATACTGTCAACCAGAGCCTTTCTGTTGCATCATTTCTGAGGTAATACCCCTATGCCATTTTATTTAACGCGGGATCCGGTCCCGTCGGCAGACATGCGCAACGTATTCGATAATGCGCAGAATTTAGACCTTTTTCTGAACGACATAACATCGGCATTCTGGACAGATCGACTCGGCCGTAGTCGCATGTCATGGTTTGGGATGGAATCTGCATTCACAGTAAAACTTACGGATTTTGAATCTCGTTTCTCCACCCAACTTACAGCCCAGGAAACTGAATTTGATGCTGCGCAGGCTGACAAAGAGGCTCGCTTTGTTCATTTCCTTGATAGCTCTGGCTATGTGTTCCTGGGTGACTATGAAGACGGCCCATTCCAGTTTAGTGCCCGCAACCAATATATTCGCTTTCAGGGACAATTTTTCCGACTGAGTAAAGAGACCGATACAGGCTTTACTACTACCGGTACTGATGAAACAAGCTTTGCTAACGATGTAACCCACCTGGTTCTGATGGACGGGGACACGCTTCGCCAAAACCTGGGTTCAAACGAAGAAGGTATGGGCCTGTCGTTACTGGGAGCAACTGGCTCCGGAACGCTATATGATTTACTCGGGGAATGGACGAGTCCGGAGGCATGGGGGGCTATAGCCAACGATGAGACAGAGGCTCACCGAAATTCGTTATGTTTCTTCTATATGTTTGAATATCTGCGTGCACGTGGCGGAGGTGTCGTGCAATGCAAACCCCGCTCTGAATACTATCTCGACTTTGTGAATTTTATTCCCGGGAATGTCACGCTGAATGGCAACGGGGCAAAATTAATTTTTATTAACCCAATATCAGGCTACGGTCGTGGCGGGCTGGTTATTGGAAGCTCCCGTGAGTTCAACTATGAATCAGCGAAAAATGCGTATACATCCGGCAATTATCCGGCCTCAATCGTCAATACCAGTTTTGTTGACCCGTTGCAGAAACAATACATCAGGGATAATCAACAATACGTACAGGTAGATACTGTAAGCATCAATAACTTAATCATTGAGGCAAAATTCACCTCTACCACAGGCTGGGGAGGGTTCGCAATTAACTGTGTTAATGCACAAAATATCAATATCAGTGATTACACGGCGATCGGGTGGACTGAGGCGGTTAACGTCGGTTCGGACGTCCCGCCGAATACGCCGTCGTGCCACAATGTCAAAATACAGAATCTGACGGTCGTCCGGGGTGACCTTGTTCGGACATACTACGCTGGTTTCTTTTTTGCTAACTCAACAAACTGTGAAATTTCAGGGGCGGTACTTGAGACCCCGTTAACAGCCGGTACAGGTAATGGCAGCTTTGGGGCGCTCAATTTTACCGAAGATTGTGTTATCAGGGGCATATCGGTCCCTTCGCTCGGGCGAACCGCTTCATCCGAGGGCATTCTTGTCAATAATTCGAAAGGGTGCTTGGTGGAAAATATCAGAATGGGGAATGCGAAGTCGGCCGTATCCACTTTTTATGTAGACGCCACAATGAATGACCCTGAAAGGCCAAATATTTTTGACGGTATCACGGGCATCAGTTGTGACCAGGTACTGGGGGTGACCGGCAAATACGCTATTTTCTCGAACATCAAAGCGTATAACTGCATTCAGGAGATTTTATTCAGGAATGACAACGCGACGGGGAATACATTTAAAAGCACGCCTGGCTCGATAACCAAAGGCAGCTCAGGCAGCAACCTGAAATACTGGTTTTTGATAAACAACGCCATTAAAGGCTGGCGGAGAGTATACACGTGGTTAAGGCCGCTAGATTTACTGGCCTCGCCTTTCAGCTCGCTGTCATCCTGGAACGATAATAACTCGGTTAAATTTAACACCGGTACAACGGTGTATTTCATGTACAAAATCCCTGCCGACGTGAAAGCTGTTTCAGGCTTTACGGTATACGGGGATTTTAGTGTCGGGGCGGCAGCGGCTGCTGTCGACTCTGTCTGCACGGTCGATATTATTTCAATGTCAGCGGTTGACGGGAACGGGACTGCCCCGAATGTGTTGCTGTCCGCGCAAGTGTCCGCCAGAGAGCACGGCGATGGCATCTGGATGCTTTCCGACAACGTGCAGGCGACAGAGCCGGGCTACCTGGCTCTGGAAGGAGCAGCAGACGGCATTGATAGCACGATGTATCTACGCATCACTTATAAAAATGGTGTGGCGGATAATACCCTTAAAGAAACAGGCATCAGACTTTACAAGGAATAAATGATGAATGGTACTGATTCAAGGCAGGCCGATATTTTATATCGTGGAATAATTGATTATTACAGCAGCATCAGCGGTCTTGATATTACGTTTGAGCAAATGACTCAACGCAATAAATTTATAACGGATAGCGCCATCGTCTGCGACGATTCTCTGGATGAGCAGGTTCTGGCGCTTCAGGAAGAGTATATTGCTGCGGGGGATAACGCTCTGGAACAGAAGGCTGTGATTGAAAAAATCATAAACTTGCTGGCTGGCTGAATGGTGCCCGCCATTACAGGCGGGCACTGTCCGCTAACCATCTGAAACGAGATTATTTTCCAGGCAGGCGTCGATGTCCTGCCGTGAAAGCAATAAATCAACGCCATCTAATTCAGGGTTCCTGACGACTTTATCCATCCATAATATCTCCATATCCGGTTCTGAAAGCATTTCAACCGCATATTCAGCCGTCTCGCGAGAATCGTAGCGCCCGCCCGTAAAGTTTTTTCTGTATTTAATAAACCACATCGCGCCCGAATTAACATATTCAACTTTATTTACATCCAGCATTATTTATCCTCAGGGTAACGTAATTGCCGCAACAAAAGTTGCCGCTCCTGCGGCTGTGTTGACATATTCAATAACCGAACCGCTGCCCATTTCGCCCACTCTGTGGGTTCGCTCTCCCGCTTTATAGTTACCGAACCGGGGCGGTCCCCACCGGGTAACTGAGCTGAATGCGCAACCTCGCGTTATATAGCCAAGGTCTCCCGTTTCAGCATGGCTGAACGTTCCGCCCCTGACATTAATCAGGCAGGCATAAGAGCGACTGACCAGTTCAACAGCTTCCGCATAACCGCCTTCCATGATGAATTTATTCTGGAAATATCCGCGAACAGTGCCTTTCACTTTACACTGATGAAAAAGCGTGGGCTCCGCAGCTTCCGTAGGCCCTGTCTGCCCAATATCCCCGTTCAGCGTGCAGCTGTTGAAGATAACGCCGGATACATTGTCCTTCGGGTTCGAATAATCATTATTGATGGTACAGGCTGACAGCAAAATTCGGGTTGTTCCGGATTCCGGCTGGAAGGCATCAATAGTGCAGTTGCTGGCCACTACGCCCGCTCCGCCAGCCTGCAGGAGTCCGTCACCAGTGGTTCTGGTCATTCTGCATGCGTTCAGCGACACTGAGTATCCGGGGTTGTAATATTTGTAGAACGCTGAGTTATCAATGCTTCCCCTTTCCCCGTAGGTTGAGGTGACAACACTTGTGGCCAGATGCAGGCTCTGCGCCTTGCTTTCATAGAGGTTCAACCTGACCGAAGGGGTGGTACTCACCGTGCCCGCCTCAGCATCAGTGGCGGCGTCAAGAATCAGTTGTGCCACGGTGCAGTTACTGAGAACAATGCTGGTATTCAGATAGGTCAGCCCTGACTTAAGTCCGGTCGTCCCGTCATCCAGCGTCAGGATTTTCAGACGCTCGGCGTGGATGGGGCCAAGAGTTGAACGAATGATATTGGCATTGATTTGCTTGTGAAAAGCCCTCTCACACTGCAACCGGCCAATATTAAGACAGTTCGATGTATCTCCGCTGGGGTTGATATCAATGGCGAATTGGGTCAGATTCCCGCATAACTCAGCGGATATCGATAAGCAGACGCTATCCCACCACGCATCCGCTCTGAAACCACCCCCGTTGAAATTCACGACACGAAAAGCACCAAAGCATCCCAGCGCTCCCTTAATGTAAATACCGCTGAGTTCCGCACTCCTGTCATCAGAAATAACGACCATATTACCCAGCATCGTTGTGTGAGTGGCCCGGTCCGAGCGGAAGTCTGTATCAGGGTTTCCGAATGTCACAACGAATTTTCTGTCATGCTTTGCAATAAACGTGGCCGGATTAATGAGAAACCGCCCTGAGTAATCGGTGATGATATTTTTCACCAGGGTTAAATCAACCGTCTGATTTACTCGCCATGGACCTCCTCTTAAATCGAGTCCGACGCCAGTTAATACCGATTCCGTGATGGCATTCATAACGGCAGCCGTGTTATCGACTAAAGAGTTATTACTTATCGCACCGTGCTTCTGAGGATTCGTATAGCCGAGGCCACCAACCCATTTTAGCCCGTCGTCTGAACCCAGGTTTACGCGAACAATCCCCGTAATTTACAATCAGCTATTTCAAAGAGTTGCAAAATGCTGATTGGCTACGCGCGGGTATCTACCGGCGATCAAAACCTCCATTTACAGAAAAACGCACTGGTTCGCGCAGAATGTGAACTAATTTTCGAAGACACCGCCAGTGGTAAGAATGCTAAAAGACCAGGATTACGGAAAGCTATTCGCCGTCTTCGACCTGGTGATTCGCTGGTGGTCTGGAAACTGGATCGCCTCGGTCGCAGTGTTCGTGACCTCATAACGTTGGTATCTGAATTACAGGAGAGGGGTATTCATTTTCGTAGCCTGACTGACAGCATTGATACCAGTACGCCAGCAGGACGTTTTTTCTTCCACGTAATGAGTGCCCTGGCGGAAATGGAAAGAGAGCTGATCGTCGAGCGTACCCGCGCCGGTTTAGCAGCCGCGAGGGAGCAGGGGCGTATCGGTGGCCGCAGGAGAGTAATGACTGAAGAAGTTGTGGAGCGCTGCCGGCGTATGCTGGAGAACGGCGCGACCCGGCAGCAGGTGGCTGATGTGATAGGGGTGGGGGTGAAGACGATCTATAAATATTTGCCAGTAACAGGATGAGCTTTAAATCTGGTGGCTATCAAAACTTTTCGTGATTATTCGATATGCCTTCCCACAGTTGTAAAAGCCCAAACATCATGAGTCCTGAGACAGTAAAGAGCGTTGCAGCAACAAGTAAAGTAGTCATTTAAGAGCCTGTGTTTTTATTGATTACATATTAGACACCATGACATCTAAATAGTTGCTGAGCTTTACAAAACAATGAAGTATTGCTACCTGGCCTAAGGTGCCCCACCAGGTAGCCGTATGCAAGAGCTACCGGGCGGGGCTGGTGCTATTCGAGCAGAATAGACACCGTGGGTGATTGTACAGACCGGTCAGCATACAAACCAGCCATCTGCCGATTCCCGAGCGTCTTTCAGAGTGATCTATACAAATTCATCGGTGGATTCTTTTTCGTCAACGCGAAAGGATATGGGCTGGGACATCAATGGGGCATGGATGGGGCATTTTGAATCAGCAAAGTTCGCCAAAGTTCGTAAACAACAGCTATCGATTGTTCTGTCCAACCGCTAAAAACGGCGCTCCTGGACGATATTTGTCGATTTTTAGTTATCTAAATTCATAATAAACATGTGATGCATTCCGGTCATTACGGCAATGGGATAGATAAAGCCGATTAACAGGCCGCCAATACCCGCAGGCAGCGTCAAAAATTGCTGAATAGCCATCACGGCGTAGTGTTCAAACCCATGTACCAGCGGACCTAAAATCAGTAAAGCGATGGCCACAGCAATCAGAATGACGATAAACGGCGTGAAAATCAGGTCCATCGAGTTGGGCATCACCCGGCGGAAAAAGATTTCCAGTTTTGCGCCGATAATACCGGTGATGAGTGCGGTCAAAATTGACCCCTGATAGCCCACCAGCGGAATAACGCCAAACACATAAATCGGGCTGCTATTGCCGTACGCCACGTCATAGGCGTTCGGCAGCGCCGGGGAAACCAGCATCAGGCCGATTAAAAAACCGATAATCGGCGTACCGCCAAACTTCTTAAAGGCTGACCAGCAGATAAACGCCGCCAGGAAGGCGAAAGCGGTATCGCAGAGTACCGTGGTCAGCGTTTGCAGGGCCGCCGGAACCTGATGGACGCTGCTGCCAAACCACGCCTGCACGGTATCATTAAAAATGACCCCTTTCAGACCGAGAAACAGACCGGTCGCCCCGAGAACCGGGACAATTGGCACAAAAACGTCCGATAAGTTGCGTATTCCCCGCTGTAATCGGCCCGAACTCTGCTTCGTCATTTCATCCTTACTGACTTCGGCAACCTGATATTCGTTAACAAACTCCTGATAAACCTTATTGACGATCCCGGTACCGAGGATTATCTGATACTGACCGGAATTGAAAAATACGCCTTTAACTTCGCTGATATTACGGACTTTATCATCATCGATTTTCTGCCGGTCTTTTACCTGCAAACGTAATCGGGTGGCGCAGTGGGTGGCGGAAGCAATGTTTTCCTTGCCGATGGTATTCACTATCTCAACGGCGATATTTTTATATTTGTTCATATTTAACTCATTCCTTAACGAGAATGGTTTGATAAGGTTTCAGGGTGGCGTCGGCGTCGGCATAATTATTGAGTACAATCTCTCCTGCCGGGAGCGTGTAAGGCAGATGCTGCGCGCTTAAGTTGGTGATAGAGATAAAACGTTCGTTGTGTGTTGCGCGCTGGTAGGCAACGATACGCTCGTCAACGTCCTCCACGGCGGCGAATGACCCATAAATCAGCGCTTGCGGATAGTGCTTATTCCGCAAGGCGATCATCTTCTGGTAAAACGCGAACACCGAATGCGCATCGTTTATCTGGCTTTGCGCATTGACGCTAAAGTCGGTTGAAGAAAACGCCAGCCAGGGCTGCGCACCCTGATTAAATCCGCCGTTGACGCTATTCGACCACGGGAAGGGCGTTCGCGAGTTGTCCCGGGAGCGCTGATTAATAAAGCCTAACGCCTGCTGTTCAGAGAAACCTTCCGCCAGGGAGCGGTGATAGTTATCCAGACTGGAAATATCGTCAAATTCCGCAATTGACTGCCGGCAGAAATTTTTCATCCCCAGCTCCTGGCCCTGGTAAATAAACGGCGTTCCGGCCATAAAGAAGTACATCGCGGCCAGCGCTTTGGCACCGATGTCATTTTGGTAATCCGCGTCGCGGATGAGTTTGGACAGCGCGCGGGGCTGGTCGTGGTTTTCAATAAACGTCGTCCCCCAGCCGGCCTGACAAAAAGCGCGCTGGCTGGCAAAAAGCGCTTCTTTGAATTCGCCCACGCGCCAGTTGCGCTGCTTAAACCACTCCGAGCCGTTCTCGACATCGATATCGGCAGCGTGAAAATCGAAGATCATATTGAAATAGCCGTCCGGGCCGATATAGCTGTCGTACTCCTGCAGAGGCACACCGGGCGCTTCGCCTACCGTTACGCAGCGATGGCGGTTGAAGGTGTGTTCTTTCAGCTCGTGCAGAAAACATTCAATTCCCGGACGGTTGCGCGATTTCGTTTTAATGGAGGCCAGACCATCGACGCCGTCGGCGGGCAGGGAGGCGTAATCCTGATCTTTTTTAATAAACGTAATTGCATCGATGCGAAAACCGGCGATGCCTTTATCCAGCCACCAGTTAATCATGGCGTAGATTTCCTGGCGCAGCTGCGGGTTTTCCCAGTTCAGGTCGGGCTGTTTTTTATGAAAAACGTGCAAATAGTAGCACTCTTCGCCAGCCACTTTTTCCCACGCGCTGCCGCCAAAAATCGAACGCCAGTTATTAGGCGCGGCACCAGCAACGGCGGGCTTAAAGATGTAGTAATCACGGTATTTTGAGGCAGGGTCCGCCAGCGCGGCCTGGAACCAGCGGTGTTCATCGCTGGTATGATTAACCACCAGATCCACCATGATCCCAATCCCCAGTTCGCCTGCCTGCTTAATCAGGTCGTCAACATCCTGCAGCTGACCTAAATCGGGGTTCACTGCATAGTAGTCGGCGATATCGTAGCCGTTGTCCGCACCCGGCGAGAGGTAAAACGGCGAGACCCAAATCATGGTGATGCCCAGCGTTTTCAGATACGGCAGTTTCGCGATTATCCCCTGGATATCGCCAGTGCCATCGTTATTGCTGTCATAGAAGCTTTTTGGGTACACCTGATAAATGACCGCTTCCTTCCACCATGCCCCTTGTTGTGACTGATTCATCGTTTCTCCTGAGTATGAAATCGATACCATATTGAGTTAAAAAAAATTACGCCGAGGCCCTGATGACCAGTTCCGATTTCAGGTCTTCCTCGTCATAGCGATAGTGCGTGTTGTTGATCAGGGCCAGCAGACGTTCTACCGAGATGCGGCCCAGTTGCTCGATGGGTTGGCTAACGGTAGTGAGCGGAATATGCACCATCTCCGCCACCGGAAGGTTATCAAAGCCCATGACCGCCAGTTCGCCGGGAACGCTGACGCCGTTGGCTGAGAGCGCAGAAATTAAGCCGCAGGCGACTTCATCGCTGCCGGCGAAAATTGCATCGGGACGTTCGCTTTTAGCCATCTGTAGGATCTGCTCAGCCAGACGCTGCCCGTCGCGCCAGGTGTGGACGTGGCGGAAAACCAGCCGCTCGTCAATCGGCTGCTGCCCCTGCTGCATGGCGGCAATAAAGCCGCGGTTCCTTCTGCTACCGTGGCCCTTTTGCTGGAATGCGCCGCCGGTAGAGTAGGCGATTCTTCTATACCCTTTATGCAGCAGCCAACTGACGGCGCGATAGGTCGCCAGTTCATCGTCCATTCTGACCACGGGCAGAGTCGTGTTATCGATGCTGGTGTTGCACAGCAGGATCGGACCATATTTCTGATATTGCTCGATCACGTCCTTATCACTTTCGACGGCGCACAAGATAAGGCCGTCGATGATCTTTTTCTTCAGCAGATCGAGACAGTTCTCCTCTTCGCCCGCGCTATTGTGGTTCTGAACGATCAGCACTGAGTAGCCGTGTTTACGCGCGGTGACTTCGAGAGCATCCACCAGGCTGGCGAAAAAGGGGTTAGTGATCCTCGAAATGAGTACGCCAATGCGGTGGGTTTTCACGCCGCGCATCTGCTGCGCGACGGTGCTTGGCTCGTAATCGAGCTCTTTCATTGCCGCGAGAATTTTTTCCTTTTTATCTTCAGCGATATAAGGATGATTGTTCAGGAAGCGGGAGACCGTCGTCACCGACAGACCTGCTTTTTCTGCTACGTCTTTTATGGTTGCCATGATGGTTATGAAATCGATATCACATGGGCATAAAATATTTTTGCTGACCGGCCGGGTCAACCGCCTTGTTATAAAACATGATCTGACTCACAATAAATTTTTCCTGCGCTATCCGCGTGCTACGGTTTGCGTATCCGTTGAAGGTGAGTTCGCGACGCGGACCGCCGGGTCGGCAAGACCGTTCGGGTCTGAGCGTGGGGAGGGGAGAAGCGGCGCAATGAATAATGCACGGTATTTTTGTTTTGCTAATATTCCTGGTTTGCCGCGATGAACTTGACATATTAAACCTGATTGCTATTCCTTAAGCTGGCGCCGCGATGATAAGCGCAACGGTGAGGTGAAAAATGGTCAGTGAAAAAGAGAAGCTGCCCGGGATAAAAGAGAGTGAACTTTTTCTTAATTTTGAATGTGCTGCTCGTAAGATCGGGCTCGGGATATTATTATTAATCATCTTCGCAGCGCTGGCCGGGATTTTTTCCACCGGCTATTTGAGCCGTGCTGAAAAAACAAATGCCCAGCAAAATTTAACCGTGGTTTATGAGCGTTTTGGCCGTTTGCAAACTGAGTTCCGACTAAAAATTACTGCCCATTCGCGCGTCGCCAATAAATATGTTTTTAGCCTTGGCGGTGATTTTACTTCATCGCTCGAAACCAATACTATCTGGCCCCAGCCAGATAGCATGTACAGTAAGGACGATCGACTCTTTTTGGTTTATAATAATTTGAAAAGTATGGAAAATTTTTCCATATGGCTCTACGTTACGCCCACCGCTCCCGGCAAGCTGAACCACGCTTTACAGCTTAATAGCGAACCTGAAATTCGCTTCTGGCAATTTATTTATCCTTAGGAGAACGTGATGGAGATGGTGTTGCGGGCGCTGGCCATTTATTTAATTTTGCTGGTGGTTTTTAAAATCGCCGGACGCCGGGCGCTATTACAAATGACCAGCTTTGATCTGATTTTATTACTTATCATCAGCGAAGCGACACAACAGGCGCTGCTGGGGAACGACTTTTCGGTTACCGGCGCCATGCTGACGATTATCACGCTGGTGGTGGTGGATATGCTGTTCGGCTTAATGAAAAAATATATGGCTGGCGCCGAGTCAGCGCTTGATGGCTGCCCGGTAATTTTAGTCGAAAACGGCGTTCCGTTAATTGATAAACTCAAAAAAGTGGATGTCTCCTGCGATGATATTCTTGTGGCCGCACGGCAGAATCAGGGTATTACGGAATTAAGTAAAATCAAATATGCCATACTGGAAAGGAACGGACATATTTCTATTATTCCTGCTGAAAGTTAAGAAGGTATCTTTATGGCGAATAATCCTTATAACCAGGCGAAAACCACCGGTGAGCTGACCAAACAAGTCGCCATCGCATTGACCGACCGTCGTTTACGCTTAACCACCGCTGAGTCGTGTACCGGGGGAAGCCTGGCGGCAGCGCTGTGCGCGGAGGAGGATACGGCTGCGTTTTACGATATTGGTTTAATCACCTTTAGCGACCGTGCGAAGCAAAAACTTCTCGGCGTTAAGGCTTCGACGCTGGAAAAGTATAGCGCCGTCAGTCGACAGGCCGTGGAAGAGATGTCGGCGGGCGCGCTGGAGTGTTCCGGAGCGGATATCAGCATCGCGATAAGCGGATACGCTGGGCCGGACGGCGGCGAGGACGGGACGCCTGCGGGAACCGTCTGGTTCGCATGGAATTTTCGCGGCGCAATCGACGCGCAGAAGGTGCTGTTTTCCGGCGGCTGCCAGGATGTCGTTGAGAAATCCGTACGCTACTCGCTGGCGATGCTGATGGAGAAACTGCCCGGCTGGCAGGGCGAATAACACTTTCATGGCGGAGGTTCTATGGCGGTCATGACGATCACCGGCGGTACCGCGGGCGTCGGCAAAGCAACGGCTGTTCGCTTTGCGCGGGCAGGCTATGACGTGGGGATTATCGCCCGCGATCGTCAAAGCCTTGAAGCGACGCAACAGGCGCTGCGGCAGTTTGGCGTTCGGGTGCATGTCGTTCAGGCCGATGTCGCTGATGCGGATGCGATTAACACTGCCGCCTGCGAGATCGAAAAGCAATTAGGGGCTATCGAGGTGTGGGTCAATAACGCCATGTGCGCGGTGCTGGCGCCTTTCAGGACGATGACCCACGATGAATTTTCGCGGGTCACCGAAGTCACCTATCTTGGTTACGTCAACGGCACCCGCGCCGCGCTGGAGCTAATGACGCCCCGCGATCGCGGCATCATTATCCAGGTCGGTTCCGCGCTGGCCTATCGCTCCATTCCGCTACAGTCCGCCTACTGCGGGGCGAAGGCCGCGATTCGGGGCTTTACCGATGCGGTTCGCACGGAACTGATGCATGAAAAGAGCGGCGTGAGTATCTCAATGGTACAGATGCCTGGCCTGAATACGCCGCAGTTTGAGTGGGCGCGCAATAAGTTTGCCTGGGCGATGCGCCCGGTGCCCCCCGTCTATCAGCCGGAGGTGGCCGCAGAGGCTATCTTCAACGTTGCACGCAGGCCCGTGCGTGAACTCTGGGTGGGGAGCAGCACAATCCAGTCTATCGTTGGGCAATTTCTCTTCCCCGGCTTCCTCGATCGACTGATGGTTAATAAAGCATGGGAAGGGCAAATGACCCGGCACAGGAATGTCGCTGACCGGCAGGATTATCTACAACAGCCGGTCAGCGGACTCCATAAAACCCACGGGCGTTTTTCCTCAGAGGCGAAGTATCGCGCCGCCGCCATCACCTCCGGCGTGCCGGGAAAAGCGCTACTCGGCGGCGCGGCAGCGGCGGGATGGTTGTTGGCAAAATGGTTTATCTTGCGTAAAAAACGCTAACGCAGCGCGCTACTGTTGGTCCAGAACCATCGGTAGCCATAGGCGCCAATCTCCAGCTCAACGCGTTTACCCGCAACAAGGTCGTCAGCATAGGTTTTGTCGGCCAGGCAGGGCGTCCAGACGCCCTCGGCAATCTCTTCCGTGGTGAAGCGCACGCGCTTGTCGCTGAAATTAAGAAAGGTGATGACGCGGCGTTGGTCGGCATCGTAGCAAATCCCCAGAATCGCCTGCCGATCGATGCCGATAATGCGAAAAGGCGCAACGGCGATTTCCGGAAACTCGCACCGCGTATTGGCGATATCTATAATGCGATGCAGAAGGGAATGACGGTGCAGCAGCGAATCAGCGACGTTGACCTTCTGATAGCGAAACGGCCCCTTATCGATCAATGGAGCGACAAAAGTAGCAGGATCGGCTGCGGAGAAACCGCCGCCCGCTGAGCCGGCCCATTGCATCGGCGTGCGCACCGCGTAGCGCTCTTCCAGGGCCAGATTGTCACCCATCCCAATTTCATCCCCGTAGCGCATTATCGGTACGCCGGGGAGCGAAAAGAGTACGGCATGACAGAGCGCCAGCCGCCGCCGATCGCCGTTCAGCATGGGGGCCAGCCGACGGCGGATACCGCGCTGGTAAACGTTCATCTCCTTATCCGGGGCGAAGGCATCCATCACGGTTTGCTTTTTCTTGCGGCCTACCCCTTCAAGATCCAGTTCATCGTGATTACGTAGCCAGTTGGCGAAGCAGCAGGCGTCGGGCGGCACGATGGTTTTCGTGATGGCGTCGATCAGCGGACGGGCGTTCTTACTCGCGAGACTGACGTAAAAATTTTTGTTCAACCAGAAGTTAAGCACCATATTAAGTCGATTATTATCGCCAAAATAGTCGCGATACTCCGCCACCTCAACGTCGACTTCGCCGAGCAGTATGGCCTGCGGGTTGTGCCGTTCAATCAGGCGGCGTAGATGTTCGAGAAGCCACAGCCCGCGTTTCTCCTCGCCGCGTCCGGCCTGCTTAGTCAGATGTGAGGCCGCATCGAGGCGAAAGCCGGACACCCCCAGCTTTAGCCAAAAAATGACGATATTTTCGACCTCTTTGATGACCGCTGGCGAGGCCAGGTTGAGATCCGGTTCATGACGATAAAACATATGCCGATAATATTGCCCGGCCTCAGCATCCCAGGACCAGATGCTCTCTTCGACGCCGGGGAACATCGGCGGCGTATCATCATCATCGTTGTCTGACCACAGGTAATAGTCGCGAAACGGCGAGCGTCGACTGCGGCGCGCTTGTTGAAACCAGGGGTGCGCGTCAGAGGTATGTTGAATCAGCAATTCAATAATGACCTGCATCCCCAGTTCACGGGCCTGCTCGATAAAGGCAATGATATCCGCCAGTTGTCCAAAGCGCGGATCGACCTGCAGATGATCGCTGACATCGTAACCCTCATCCAGAAAAGGCGTCAGGTAGAAGGGCGTTATCCAGATCACCGTCGCGCCCATTCGGCGAATATAGCGCAGCTTCGCCGTCATTCCGGCGATATCGCCGCAGCCATCGCCGTTGAGATCGTAAAACAGGGCTGAATCAATCTGATAAATGATGGCTCGCGTATGCCAGTCCGCCATAGCGCACCTCAGTGATAGCCTTCAGTGCCGGAAACTTTGCCGCGGAATACGTAGTAGCTCCATGCGGTGTAAACCAAAATCACCGGAATGATAAGCAGGGTCCCTACCAGCATAAAGAGCTGGCTGGCGGGCGGCGCGGAGGCTTCCCACAGCGTAATATGCGGAGGGATGATGTTGGGCCAGAGACTGATACCCAGACCACTAAAGCCAAGAAAAATGAGCCCAAGCGTAAGCAGGAAAGGGCGGGCATGGCTACCAGGATGGGCGCTTAACCGCCAGATCCACAGGCTTAAGGCAATGACCAGTACAGGAACGGGTACAAACCAGTAGAAATTAGGCAGGGTAAACCAGCGCTCAGCCACGGAGGGCCAGCCCAGCGGCGTCCAGACGCTCACAACGGCGATGACCGCCATCAGCGCCAGAAGCGTGTGGCGAGTCAGCTCACGCATGCGCTGTTGTAGGGCGCCTTCGCTTTTCATAATCAGCCAGGTCGTACCAAGCAGCATATACGCGACGACCAGCCCTAAGCCGCAGAACAGGCTAAAGGGCGTCAGCCAGTCGAGCGCCGAGCCGGCAAACCTGCGGTCGGCGACCTCAAAACCGTTGATGACCGCGCCTACCACCATCCCCTGGCTAAAGGTCGCCAGCAGGGAGCCGCTGACAAAAGAGTAGTCCCAGAACTTTTGATGCGAGGGGGTGGCCTTGAAGCGGAACTCAAAGGCGACGCCGCGGAAGATCAGGCCAATGAGCATGGCGGTGAGCGGGATAGCCAGCGCATCGGTGATAACGGCGTAGGCCAGGGGAAAGGCGCCAAATAGCCCCGCGCCGCCCAGCACCAGCCATGTCTCATTGCCATCCCACACCGGGGCGACGCTATTCATCATCACGTCGCGTTCTTGAGCATTCGGTACAAAGCCGAATAAAATTCCGATGCCAAGATCGAAGCCGTCCATAACGATATACATCAATGTGGCGAATACAATGATGACAAACCAGATAACGGGGATATCGATGCCCATTAGCGAGTCTCCTCTTCAGGCACGGCTTCTGCGGCAGAAAGGGGGCGAGCCGGCGTGCCGGACGTTGACGATGTCAATTCGCTGACGGGCTGCGGCCCTTTCTTAATAAGCCGGACAATGTAGTAATAACCGACGCCAAAGACCGAACAGTACACCACGATAAAGACCAGCAGGCTGACGACCATTTGCGCCGTGCTGTGCAGCGAAACCGCATCCTGGGTGCGTAAAAAACCATAAATGACCCAGGGCTGACGTCCCGCTTCGGTCGTGATCCAGCCGGCCAACAGCGCCAGCAGTCCTGCCGGCCCCATCGCCAGGGCGCTCCACTGGAAGGCGCGAGAGTGGAAAAGACGCTGCTGATAGCGAAGCCACAGGCTCCAGACGCCGAGGGCAATCATCAGCACGCCCATACCCACCATGATACGGAACGACCAGAAAACGATGAGGGAGTTTGGCCGATTCTCTTTCGGAAAATCTTTCAGCGCCGGGACCTGCTTATCCAGGCTATGGGTCAGGATCAGGCTGCCAAGCGCCGGAATTTCCAGCCCGTATTTGGTACGCTCTTCCTCCATATCCGGTATGCCAAACAACAGCAGCGGGGTGGCCTCGCCGGGTTTATTCTCCCAGTGGCCTTCTATGGCGGCGATTTTTGCCGGCTGATGCTCAAGGGTATTGAGGCCGTGCATATCGCCAACGAAGGCCTGAATTGGCGCAACCAGCAGGGCCATCCACATCGCCATGGAGAACATTTTACGTATGGCAGGGGTATTGTTCCCGCGCAGAAGGTGCCAGGCGGCAGAGGCGCCCACGAACATCGCACTGCTGAGAAAAGCGGCGATCGCCATGTGTAACAGGCGATACGGGAAAGATGGGTTGAAAATAATCGCCAGCCAGTCCTGGGGAATGACGTGGCCGTTTTCAATGGTAAAGCCCTGCGGCGTCTGCATCCAGCTATTGGAGGCGAGGATCCAGAAGGTGGACATTAGCGTGCCGAGCGCCACCATGCAGGTGGTGAAAAAATGCAGTCCTGGGGGGACTTTGTTCCAGCCAAAAAGCATGACGCCCAGGAAGCCCGCTTCGAGGAAAAACGCGGTGAGGACTTCATACAGCAGCAGGGGACCGGTAATACTCCCGGCAAACTGAGAGAAACCGCTCCAGTTGGTACCGAACTGATAGGCCATCACCAGGCCTGATACCACGCCCATGCCGAAATTAACGGCAAAAATCTTCAGCCAGAAATTATATAACGAGCGCCAGACGTCATCTTTTGTCCGCAGCCACATCCCCTCCAGCACCACCAGATAGCTGGCCAGTCCGATGGTAATCGCCGGAAACAGGATATGAAAAGAGACGGTAAATGCGAACTGTAGCCTTGCCAGATTAAACGCATCGAGTTCAAACATGTTCTGAACCCCATCACATAACAACCCCCCGAACCAGGCAGGGGGAAGTGATTAACAACCGATCGTTGCTGATTACGGCTTTTTCTTACCCGCGCCAAGTTCTGCGCCGGTGAGAGGATCGCCTTCCGGGTCGGATTGGGTGCGTTTCGCCATGGTTTTCACCAGGGCCTTTTGTTCGGCCGTTAGCTTAACGCTGGCACCGCCATCTCCGCCATCTACTGCAGGCTGCGGATTCGCAACATACTCGAAGTGCAGATCGCTATTCCAGCTGCCGCGAATGTCATCGCCCTCTGACATATTGTAGTAGGTGCTGGCGTAGTCAGTGATTGGCGGTAGTTTGCCCGGTGGATAGTTGTTTCTGATGGATTGAAGCGCCTTCTCAAAAGAGAGCTGATGGGCGGCTTCTCGGGTCATCAGAAAGGCCAGCGCATCCTTCACGCCGGGGTCATCGGTGACGTTTATCAGGCGCTCATAGATGATTTTAGCGCGCGCCTCGGCGGCCACGTTGGAGCGTAAATCCGCGGTGGGTTCACCAATGGTGTCAATGTATGCTGCGGTCCAGGGCACGCCGGCGGAGTTGGTCAGCGGCGTGCCTCCGCCATATAACAAAGAGGTAATATGGCTGTCGTTGCCGTTAGCGGTAAGCGAGCGGTACAGATCGGCTTCGTTTTCCGTACCCTCCGCCAGGGCGCCTTTCGCCCCTTTATTGAGCATACCTACCAGCGAGCCGATAATTTCAAGGTGGCTCAGCTCTTCGGTGGCAATGTCCATCAGCATATCCTTGCGACCCGGATCGTCATCGCTCAGGCCCTGTGTGAAATATCGGCATGCGGCGGCGAGTTCGCCCTGAGGGCCGCCGAATTGCTCCAGAAGGAGATTAGCCAGCCCCGGATTAGGTTCCGCGACCCTGACGGTATACTGAAGTTGCTTAACGTGTCGGAACATAGGCTCTTATCCTTATTGCTTATTTTTTAGCTTCAACGCCTTTTGCGTCAGAGCGCAGAAGGAACTCTTCCGTTGTTTGCGGGATATGTTTCAGCAGCCAGTCAGCCATGGCCCGCTCTTCCGCCAGAATGGATTCGATGGCGGGAATAGATGCGGTGTCACCGGCTCTTTTCGCAGCGGCAAGCAGGGAGGTATAACACGCGATTTCAAACTGTTCGAAAACATAGCCGCTAATTGAACCCTTAACGATTTCATCGGAAGGGAACATGCCGCCAATAGATTGACCTAACGCGGCCATTTTACTCATTGAATCTTTCAGCACCGACCGCGATATATCATTACGATCCAGAATCTCTTCCAGAACCGTAATTTGGCGCTTGGTTTCGGTGACGTGCTGTTCAATTCTGCTGCGCAAATCGGGGTAGTTATCGATACGGCCAGCCATCGACTCCAGCATGGATTCTGCTTGTTTTTCCATTGCATGCGCATCGCGTAGCCAGTCGTGATAGTGTTCAACGTGATTCATAATGAACTCCTTAATATCAGGTTATTTTCTGGCTATTTATTTTGTGCTTCTTTATTAATATTGCCGACCGCAAGATCAGTTAATTTCAGATCGGTTGACTTCTCTTCTTCTAACGTTTCTGTTAAAAGCTTAACCGCTTTTTTATAACCCAGCTGTTGGGCTAAAGTGGCGAGAGTGCCGTAGCTGGCAATTTCATAATGTTCAACTTTTTGCGCAGCGGCAATTAATGCGGCATCGCGCACTTCATTTTTCTCAGTGCTCTCAATAACCTCGTTAGCTTCTTCTATAAGCCCCTCCATCGCCACGCATTTCATGCGCTTAATTTTAATATTGGCTTCTTGTTCGACAATTTGATCGATACGTTCAATTTGCCCCTGGGTCTCCTCCAGATGCGCTTTGAATGCGGCGCTAAGCTGCTCGCTTGACGCCGCCCGGGCTAGTTTAGCCAGGCCGCGGGTTAATTGTTTTTCCGCGCTATAAGTATCCGATAACAGATGAATAAAAACGTCTTCTATGCTCTTCATATTCATTGGGAATATCCTTAATGCTAGAGAATAACTGCGAGTCCGTAGACCCGCAGGATACTCTTATTAATTACAAGAGAATGAATCGATTAATAATCAGGAGTTGTCAGATTTGCGTCCGCCACCATGACTATTTTGGCCGCCTTTTTTACCGGCTTCAGATGCACGTTGCGGATCGTTTTTAAAATTGCCACCGCTGTGCTGACCGCCTTTACGTCCAGCTTCAGATGCTTTATCACGGTCTTCAGCGAAATTACCGGAACCACCACGATGTTCTGCCATATTTTCATACCTCTGTGAGTTTATGTCAGGTAGATACGATTTAATTACGTATCCGTTGTCGTTCAGCAATTAAATTTAGTCGGTATTTTTGAACAGTCAAACCGGTTTGCGGTGATATTTTTTGAAATAATCTGAATTATGCCGCGGCTACCGTTCCGCTTGTTTAAAGCGGCTGCGAGCATAACAGGCTAGGAACTAACGAAAACATTTATATTGCTGCAGGATATATTTATGACCGCTGCGTTAATACGGGGGGACTCGGGCGGCGCGGGGCTTTACGTCTCTTTACATAAGCGCGAAAAATAAGTTGTCGGAATCGTGAAAGATATTAAGAACACAACCGGGAAAAATCAGAAAATAGCGTTTTGCCAATGCTGAAGGTCATTTTAGGATAATTCAATGCGGGAGAGAAATAAGGCACCAGATCACGAGGCTGTGAAATGGTGCGTCCGAGTGGACTCGAACCACCGACCCCCACCATGTCAAGGTGGTGCTCTAACCAACTGAGCTACGGACGCATTATGGTGCGTTTAATTGGACTCGAACCAACGACCCCCACCATGTCAAGGTGGTGCTCTAACCAACTGAGCTATGAACGCATTGTTGCAGTGGCAACGGGGACGCATATTAGCGGCAGGGAGGGGTTGTGGCAAGAGGCAAACGTCACTTTTCTTCCAGATTTCTCGCGATCGCAGAAGTTTTATCCATATTGGTTATATTTTACTGATGCGAAAGAGGATTTGCTCATCAAGAGACGAAAACGGCGCTGAATCAGCGCCGTCAGGTATCGATAAATTGCCGCCAGAGATTAGCGCGCGGCGCGCTGCAATATGACGCTGGAAGGCTGACGCTGCAGGAAACGCATGCGCAGCATCATCATTACGGCAGCGGAGGTGAGGCCAATGATAAATCCGCACCAGAAGCCAGCAGGACCCATGCGCGGCACCACGATATCGGTCAGAGCCAGCAGATAGCCGCTCGGCAGCCCCAGAACCCAGTAGGCGGTAAAGGTAATAAAGAAGATGGAACGCGTATCTTTATAACCGCGCAGGATGCCGCTACCTATCACCTGTATGGAGTCAGAGATCTGGTAGATCGCCGCGAGCAGCATCAGCTGCGACGCCAGCGCGACAACCTCAGGATTATCGTTATACAACAGGGCGATTTGCTCACGCATCAGAATGGTGAAAACCGCCGTAATCACGGCCATACACACTCCAACCCCGACGCCGGTTCTGGCCGACGTTTGCGCCTCCAGCGTCGAGCCTTGCCCGAGACGGAAACCGACGCGAATGGTCACCGCCGCCGCCAGGGAGAGCGGTAATACGAACATCAGCGAGCTGAAGTTTAGGGCAATCTGGTGCCCGGCCACGTCGACAATGCCCAGCGGTGAGACCAGCAGCGCGACGACGGCAAACAGGGTCACTTCGAAAAACAGCGCCAGCGCAATCGGCAGGCCCAGCTGCACCAGACGCTGGATAACGACGAAATCCGGTTTGCTGAAGCGCTCAGCGTTATGAATATCGCGCATCGAACGCGCGCGGCGAACCCAGGAGAGCATGCAGAAAAACATCACCCAGTACACCGAAGCCGTCGCCACGCCGCAGCCGATCCCGCCGAGCTCAGGCATGCCAAAGTGACCGTAGATAAAGATGTAGTTCACCGGAATGTTGACCAGCAGACCGATAAACCCCATTACCATGCCCGGCTTGGTTTTTGCCAGGCCTTCACACTGGTTACGCGCTACCTGGAAGAACAGATAGCCGGGCGCGCCCCACAGCAGCGCCCGTAGGTAGCCGACCGCCTTCTCCGCCATCGCCGGGTCGATGTTATGCATGGAGCTGATGATGTAGCCAGCGTTCCACAGTACCACCATGACCAGGATCGAGACGAAGCCCGCCAGCCAGAACCCCTGGCGTACCTGGTGGGCGATGCGGTCGCGACGGCCGGAACCATTCAGTTGAGCAATAACGGGCGTCAGGGCCAGCAGCAGGCCGTGGCCGAAGAGGATTGCCGGCAGCCAGATGGAGGTACCGATGGCGACGGCCGCCATATCGGTGGCGCTATAGCCGCCCGCCATCACGGTATCGACGAAGCCCATGGCGGTTTGGGCGACCTGGGCGAGTATAACGGGTATAGCCAGTGCTAATAACTGACGCGCTTCAATAAAATACTTCTGCACGTAAACACCTTTATATTGTTGTTATTGGAGGACTAAAAAAGCCGCCATCAGGGGCAGCAAGAAGAAAAAGCAGAGGGATTTGCCAGACTATTGTAGCGAGGATTAGCCATTTAGCCAGTGAAAAAATCGCACAACACGTTGTGCGCTGGCAACCTGTTTTGCCACCTGTTATTGTTCGTGTCATAGCCTAAAACGGTCTTGATACCGTTACGAATTCATACAGGAGCAAAATATGTTTACCGGTATTGTGCAGGGGACCGCCAGAGTGGTGGCCATTGATGAAAAACCCAACTTTCGCACCCACGTCGTGGAGCTGCCTGAGCATATGCTTGCGGGGCTCGAAACCGGGGCTTCGGTAGCTCATAACGGCTGCTGTTTAACCGTCACCGATATCGATGGCGCGCGAGTGAGTTTTGACCTGATGAAAGAGACCTTGCGCATCACCAATCTGGGCGCGCTGCGCGAGGGCGACAGCGTTAACGTCGAACGAGCGGCAAAATTCAGCGATGAAATTGGCGGCCACCTGATGTCAGGCCATATTATGACCACCGCGGAAGTGGTTAAAATTCTGACGTCGGAAAATAATCGCCAAATCTGGTTTAAGGTTCAGGACCCGACGCTGATGAAATATATCCTTTATAAAGGCTATATCGGCGTCGATGGTATTAGCCTCACGGTAGGGGAAGTGACGCCCACCCGGTTTTGCGTGCATTTGATCCCGGAAACGCTGCAGCGCACCACCCTTGGCGTGAAAAAGCTGGGGGACCGGGTAAATATTGAGATCGATCCGCAGACTCAGGCCGTTATCGATACCGTTGAGCGCGTTCTGGCGGCAAAAGAAGCAGCAGTGGCCCTGAAAAACGCGGCCGAATAATAAATTCCCCCGCCGAAGCGGGGGAATTTTTAGCGGGCTACGCGCAGGCCGTGTTCGGCACCGCGAGAAAAAACCACCTGCCAGAGCTGAATATCGCGCGCGCGGAAAGCGCCGGCGCAGGCATTCAGGTAATAGCTAAACATGCGTTTGAAGCGCTCCGAATAATTGTCGGCAATTTCCGGCCAGCTATTCAGAAAGCGCTCATACCAGGCCATTAGCGTGGTGTCGTAGTCGGCACCGAAATTATGCCAGTCTTCCATAACAAAATGCGGCTCGCTGGCTTCGGCAATCTGGCGTACTGAGGGCAAACAGCCGTTAGGGAAGATATATTTATCGATCCACGGGTCGACGTTATGGTCGGTTTTTTTCGAGCCGATAGTATGCAGCAGGAAGCGGCCTTCGGGTTTCAAATTCCGGTCGACCACGTCGAAGTAGGTGGCGTAATTTTTCGGCCCGACATGTTCAAACATGCCGACTGAGACGATACGGTCAAAGCTCTCTTGCAGGTCGCGGTAATCCTGCAGCAGGATAGTAACGTCAAGACCTGCGCAGCGCTGCTGGGCCATTTTTTGCTGCTCAGCTGAAATCGTGACGCCGACAACGCTGACCTGGTAATTTTTGGCCATATAGTAGGCCAGTCCACCCCAGCCACAGCCGATATCCAGCACCCGCATCCCCGGCTCAAGCTGAAGTTTACGGCAGATGAGATCTAATTTTGCCTGCTGTGCGTCTTCCAGATTCTGCGCATCCTTCCAGTAAGCGCAGGAATACTGCATATAGGGATCGAGCATGCGGCTGAACAGATCGTTGCCTAAATCGTAATGCTCTTTCCCGACAATCCAGGACCGTTTTTTACTTTGCAGATTGAATAAGCGTGCAGTGGCGATACGCAGGGTATCTTTGAAATGATGGGGAAGCTGATTTTCCAGACCGGCGCGTAATACTTTATGGAAAAATATATCCAGCCGCTCGCAATCCCACCAGCCGTCCATATAGCTCTCGCCTAAACCCAGCGACCCTTCCTGCAAAACGCGTTTAAAAAAATGAGGGTTTTTAATCCGCAAATCGGAGGGCGCAGGACCATTAATTTCAATGCCCGCACGGCTTAATAATTCAGCTGCGATTCGGTACCAGTCATCATTTGGTACACTTACTTCTTCTATACACGATGAACTCATAGCTTCTCCATCACGCCCAAGTGATCAGAACCTTAAAACAGCGTAGACGCTTTTTTGGCTTTGTGAGAAATCTCACGGATAATCCGTAAGGCTGCTATCCGACGTAGAACAGAGGAAGGGAGATAACCCTTGCCGAAAGGCCTTCCATGGTAAAACGGGATGCATCCTGCTCCCGTTAAAAATCAACTAATCTTTCTATTTATGTGATGCCGGATCCAGTATAGGCCGCTAAAAACAGGCTTTCAACAAAAATATCTTAGCAAGCTAACTACTGGATCTGGCAACTATCAGCAGAATACCTTAAGCATGTGACGATTCTGTTTCCAGATGCGCGGCCTTATGCTGCATGCGGTAGCCGATTCCGGCCAGCACGATGGAGACCAGCATCACGCTGGTGGTCGTTAGCAGCGGAGTGGCGATCAGCGTGGAGACCAGCAGGCTGGTCAAAAAACAGAGGCCAAGCTGCAGGGTGTTTTGCAACGCCGCGGCGCGGCCTGTCGCCTCAGGGAAGGGCTTCAATGCCTGGGCGACGACGATAGGATAGATACCGCCATTCACCACTGCCATGGCGCAGAACGGAATCATTAATCCCACCAGGGTTGCATTTTCCCGCAGGCCAACCAGCCAGGTGGCGGCCACGCTGACGGCGAAGATCGCCAGCAGCCACGGCAGAATTTGCTGGCCCTGCCATTTTTGCAGCGCCGCCCGGCAGCCGTAGCCGCCTACCAGAAACGCGATGGTTTGCGGAACATAGCTCAGGCCGATAACGGTCGGGCCGTAGCCCATCTCGTGAAGGATAAACGGCGACCCCGTCAGCCAGGCAAAGAAGCTGGCGGAACAGGCGGCATAGATCAGCACGTTGCCGCTATATTCCCGCGAACGCAGCAGGGCGAGGAACGTAAGCTTCTGCTGGGCGCTGACGATCCTTTTTTTCGCCGCCTTCAGGCGCAGGGCTGGCAGCATTAACAGCAGGGTAATGGCGAACAGAACGGCAAAAATAGCCTGCCATTCAAAATGAACCAGTAACCAGCTGCCGAGCAGCGGCGCCAGCGCAGGCGATAATCCCACCAGGGGCATAATGGTGGCGAAAATGCGGTTGGTTTTTTGAGCAGGATAATAATCGGTCACCATAGCCTGCCAGGTCACCGCGGCGGCGCAAACCCCCAGAGCCTGGATAAAACGCAGCGCCAGCATCAGCGTAGCATCGCGGACCCAAAGCATGCCCAGACAGCCGATGGCAAAGATGGCCAGTCCGCTCAACAGCACCGGTTTACGGCCGTAACGATCGGAGATGGGCCCCCAGAAAAGCTGGCCCAGCGCAAAGCCCGCGAGAAACAGACTCAGGCTGGCGCTGATCGACGCCGCTGAGGTATGCAGATCTTGCTGCATGGCCGCAAAAGCCGGCAGGTACATATCGGTGGCCAGAAAGCCCAGAACGCTGAGTCCGGCCAGCCAGACAAAAAATCCTTTCCCAGGTTGTTGCATATCATTCTCTTTTTAGTGATGCAGGTACGATGGCGCAGAGTGTAGGGAGTGCATTCAGGCTTGTGAAACGCTAATATTTGTCAGGTGAATTCAAAAATTTTGCAGGCAGAAAATGTGGTCTGAATACTCGCTTGAAGTTGTCGATGCTGTCGCCCGCAACGGCAGCTTTAGCGCCGCTGCGCAGGAATTGCACCGCGTCCCTTCGGCCGTCAGCTATACCGTGCGTCAGTTGGAAGAGTGGCTGGCGGTGCCGCTATTTGAACGCCGCCATCGGGATGTCGAGCTAACCCCTGCCGGCGTTTGGTTTTTGCAGGAAGGGCGATCTGTTATCAAAAAAATGCAGATCACCCGCCAGCAGTGTCAGCAGATAGCCAACGGCTGGCGCGGACAGCTCTCTATCGCGGTGGATAATATCGTTAAGCCAACGCGTATGCGGCAGATGATCGTTGATTTCTATCGTCACTTTGATGACGTTGAGCTGATTGTTTTTCAGGAGGTGTTCAACGGCGTCTGGGATGCGCTGGCCGACGGTCGCGTGGAGCTGGCGATCGGCGCAACGCGCTCAATTCCGGTCGGGGGCCGCTACGCCTTTCGGGATATGGGAATGCTGAGCTGGGACTGCGTCGTCGCAAGCCACCATCCGCTGGCCAAAATGACGGGACCTTTAAGCGATGACGTCCTGCGCAACTGGCCATCGCTGGTCAGAGAGGATACCTCACGCTCGCTGCCGAAGCGGACCACCTGGCTGCTCGATAACCAGAAGAGGGTGGTTGTGCCGGACTGGGATGCCTCTGAAACCTGTCTCTCCGCGGGGCTGTGCGTCGGGATGGTGCCCGGGCATTTAGCAAAGCCGTGGCTCGATAGCGGTGAATGGACGGCGCTGGAGCTGGAGAACCCATTCCCGGATGCTGCCTGCTGTCTGACGTGGCAGCAAAGCGATGCCTCTCCGGCCCTGTTATGGCTGCTGGATTATCTTGGCGATAGCGAAACGCTGAATCGGGAGTGGCTGCGGGCGCCGGAATAACCGACGCCGCAGGAAAGGTTAACGGCGGTAATCGACAAACGGGCCGTCGGCCACAGAGCGGCGCTCGACCAGACGCGGATGGACTTCAATCGACTGGGAGACTTCGCGCTTATTGACGATGCGATCCAGCAGCATATTAAAGGCCGCTTCGCCCAGAGAGTCTTTAGGCTGATGGATGGTGGTCAGCGCCGGGCTGAAGTAGCGGGCGTTGCGCACGTTATCATAACCGATCAGCGAAATATCCTGCGGCACGCGCAGCCCCATTTCATCCGCCGCGCAGATGGCGCCCATGGCCATAATATCGCCGCCGCAGAAAATAGCCGTCGGGCGAGGATGCTGGTTGAGAATTTGCTGCATGGCGCGATAGCCGGACTCCGGTTCAAAATCGCCCTGGACAATCCAGTTTTCCGGAACGCCGATCTGCGCTTCTTCCATGGCTTTCATAAAGCCTGCCAGCCGGCCCGCACCGGTGTTACGCTCCAGTGGGCCTGGGATCACGCCGATATCGCGGTGGCCGCGTTCAACCAGGTAGCGTCCGGCAATATAGCCGCCTTCGAAGGCGTTATCGACGACCGAATCAGTAAAGTCGGCTTTTGCCTCGCCCCAGTCCATGACCACCATCGGGATGTGGCGATACTCTTCCAGCATGCTTAAAACTGATTCCGGATACTCGGAGCACATCACCAGCAGGCCATCAACGCGCTTCTGCGCCATCATTGACAGATAGGCGCGCTGTTTCTCCGGGTCGTTCCAGGCGTTGCCGAGGATAAGGGTATAGCCCTTCTGGAAGCAGTTTTTCTCGACTGCTTCGATAATCTCGGCGAAATAAGCCGCTTCGCTGCTGGTCGCCAGCAGACCAATAGACTTGGTGTGATTGACCTTCAGGCTGCGAGCAACGGCGCTGGGGGAGTAATGCAGCTCCTTAATGGCCGCCCATACCGCATTGCGCGTCTCTTCCGCTACGAATCGGGTTTTGTTAATTACATGTGATACTGTTGTAGTGGAAACGTTTGCGCGTTTCGCTACATCTTTAATAGTTGCCATTACTTCTCACTCCAGACCTTGACCTGATCGTCTGTTTATCGGTACGTAAACGATTGCCTGTACACACCCTGGCGCCAAAATGGATCATGGCATCACGTCGGGAAAACGACACAGAACGACAGGAAGGGGTCAATGGCCGATACGCTTTCAAATTAGCGTGGGATTTTGTCCGATCTTGGGGCAAAGGGGAAGAGCAAAAATGTGCATCACTCTAAATCTCGGAAGATTTTTACGCTATTCTGTGTAAAAATGAGCAAGCTCACTTTTCATGTGGGGATAATCAGGGGGAAAAATTGATGGATACAAATTTAAAGTTTTCGCTGACGACAACGATTATTGTTCTGGGTTTGATTGTTGCCGCAGGTTTGACTGCAGTACTTCACTAATTCTTTACTGAGAGGGAGGGGCCGCTCTCCCTTTACCCCCCCGCCTATTATTATCAATTTCGCAAAAATCTTTTGCCATTTCGTTTACTTTTGTTTTTCTGTGATTGATGTCATGCTTTTGACTTCTGAATAAGATGCCGTCGCTGAAGGCGGCCTGATGGAGTTCCTGCATGAAAATCAACTTTCCCCTGCTCGCGCTGGCGATCGGCGCCTTTGGTATCGGCACGACCGAGTTCTCCCCGATGGGACTATTACCGGTTATTGCTAAAGGCGTGGATGTGTCTATTCCGGCGGCGGGAATGCTCATTAGCGCTTATGCCATCGGCGTGATGGTCGGTGCGCCGTTAATGACTCTGCTGCTCTCCCACCGCGCGCGCAGAAATGCGCTAATCTTTCTGATGGCCATTTTTACCCTCGGTAATGTGCTCTCTTCAATTGCCCCGGATTACACTACGCTGCTGCTGTCGCGCATTATTACCAGCCTCAACCACGGCGCCTTCTTCGGTCTCGGCTCGGTGGTGGCGGCGAGCGTGGTGCCTAAACATAAGCAGGCCAGCGCGGTAGCAACGATGTTTATGGGGCTGACGATCGCCAATATCGGCGGTGTTCCTGCGGCAACCTGGCTGGGCGAAACTATCGGCTGGCGAATGTCGTTCCTGGCAACGGCGGGGCTGGGCGTTGTAGCGATGATCGGCCTGTGGTTGTCGCTACCGAAGGGCAGCGCCGGCGAACGTCCGGACGTGAAGCAGGAACTTGCGGTGCTGATGCGTCCGCAGGTGCTGTCGGCGCTATTGACCACCGTGTTGGGCGCCGGGGCGATGTTCACGCTTTATACCTATATCTCCCCGGTTCTGCATACCATCACCCACGCTTCACCGCTGTTTGTGACCGCCATGCTGGTGCTGATTGGCGTCGGTTTCTCACTGGGTAACTATCTCGGCGGTAAGTTTGCCGACCGTTCCGTTACCGCAACGCTGAAGGGCTTTCTTCTGCTGCTTATGGTCATTATGCTGGCGATCCCGCTGCTGGCTCAGTCGCAGGTGGGAGCGGCGATAAGTATGGTTGTCTGGGGGGCGGCGACGTTTGCGGTGGTACCGCCTTTGCAGATGCGCGTGATGCGCGTCGCTCATGAGGCGCCGGGGCTGTCTTCATCGGTTAATATCGGGGCCTTCAATCTTGGTAACGCGCTGGGCGCGGCGGCGGGCGGCGCGGTTATATCCGGCGGCCTGGGCTATGCGTTCGTACCGGTGATGGGAGCGATTATCGCGGGCGTAGCGCTACTGCTGGTGCTGTTCAGCGGGCGGACGCAACCGGAAGAGGCGTTTGCTAACCATTAAGTTCACGTGAAGTGAAATAATAACCGCAGAAGCAGCAATGCTTCTGCGGTTGGCTTTTATGCTGCCAGATTAGCGGCAACAAACTTCCAGTTTACCAGCGCCCAGAAGTGTTCCAGATAGTTCGGACGGGCGTTACGGTAGTCGATGTAATACGCATGTTCCCAGACATCCACGGTCAGCAGCGGGGTAGCGTCGCTGGTCAGCGGCGTACCGGCGTTGCTGGTAGAGACGATGGCCAGGCTACCGTCGGCATTTTTCACCAGCCAGGTCCAGCCTGCGCCGAAATTTTTTGCCGCTGCATCGGTGAATTTCGCCTTGAAATCCGCGAAGCTGCCGAAGGATTTAGCGATAGCCGCCGCCAGTTCGCCTTCCGGTTCGCCACCGGCGTTTGGCGCCAGGCAGTTCCAGTAGAAGGTGTGGTTCCAGACCTGCGCGGCGTTGTTGAAGACGCCGCCATCGGAAGAACGCACGATCTCTTCCAGGGTTTTGCCTTCAAACGCGGTGCCTTTGATCAGGTTGTTAAGGTTAGTCACATAGGCCTGGTGGTGCTTACCGTAGTGGTATTCCAGGGTTTCCGCTGAAATGTGCGGCGCCAGGGCGTCTTTTGCATATGGTAATGCAGGTAATTCGAACGACATTGCTACTCTCCTTTTTATCGTTATACCCTTCATAATCCCAGCGGCATCTGTATTGACTGCCTGCACTTACCCCGGTCATGTACTGTTGTTCGCTCCCGGGATGCGCTGAGCTGCCGCAAGACTCGGCTTAAGCCTCGCCCCTTTGGGGCCTGCGCAAGCGCGGTTCAAAACGGCAGGGCGTCTTGTGATGCTGCTGCAATTATTCTGGGTCTGGTGCGCGCAATAACCCTGTATTGCGCAAGGTAATAGTAGCAAATTAAAAGATGTGGCAAAAGAGAGAGTTACCCTGTCGCCGCAGCGACAAGGCACATTTAGCGAATGGTTTTCGGCGTCATAACGCGACGCGCGCCGACGTAGTGGCGTACCCAGTAATCGTCGCTTAAAGAGGTAATCTGTATATCGCGACCGGTGCGCGGAGACTGGATAAACTTGCCGTTGCCGACGTATACCCCGACGTGATCTGCCGTCCCGCGCCCGCGGGTGCGGAAGAAGACGAGATCCCCGCTTTGCAGCTCGCCGCGATCCACTGGACGAGCGTCGCGCAGGTGATACATCTCATTGGCAGTGCGCGGAATATGAATTTTAACCAGGTCTTTATAGGCGTAATAGACCAGACCACTGCAATCAAATCCGGTGCGCGGAGAGGTCCCGCCCCAGCGATAAGGTTTGCCAATCTGATCCATCAACTTTGACATCGCGGTGTTTTGCGCTTTTTGTACCCGCGCTTTATGCGCATCGGCGATAGTCAGCTGCGGCTCGTCGGCAATGGGTTTGCAGCGGGTTTTATAGCCTTTACGCACCACGCACTTTTTCTGCAGGCTCGCCGCGGCCAGCTTGCTTTCCGCAATCGACCTTGTCGAGCTGGCGCACAGCTTTTTGTAGCCCTTGCGCAGGACGCATTTTTTGGTGGCGCTGGCGGTCTGGCGTGAAGCGGTTGTTTTGCTGCGGCTGGCGGTCGGTGTTTTTTTGCTGGAGGTTTTGGCGGTGGTTTTGCTTTTGGAACTGGCTGCTTTTTTCTTACGCTCTGCGGTAGTGCCTTTAGCCGGATGCGCTTTGGGCGTGGCCGAAGCGTGCGTATGCCCGGAAGCATGCGCCAGCGGCGTAAGTGAAATAGATGTGAAAAGTAATGCACAGAGCGAAATCGCGATTTTGTTAAGACGCGCCACTGAGCAATCCCCTGATTAAATTACAGACATATACCTATGCCTGACGATGAATGACAAAACGCATCGATTCTAAAGCATAAAATCGTGGAAAGTTAATACTCTTTTGTATCTAAAGTCTCGTTTGGTTAACATTTGCAAAAAAATGCGTCTCCCGGCGGGCTCGCCGCATGAAAAACGCGCAATGCGTTGCTGCGTATAGCAATAAAATGATATTTTTGAGGCAACTTTTGCCTACAGAAGATAAAATGTGGCAAGTGAAAAAAATGTTATTATCGGTCCTGCGTTCAGGGCGCTACAATGACAAATTACTGCCGTAGAGAAGTTTAAGGAAGCACGACAATGAGCACGACTTTAGAAAAAATCCAACGTCAAATCGCTGAAAACCCGATCCTGCTGTATATGAAAGGGTCTCCGAAGCTGCCAAGCTGCGGTTTCTCCGCTCAGGCCGTTCAGGCGCTCTCTGCCTGTGGCGAACGTTTTGCCTACGTCGATATCCTGCAAAACCCGGACATCCGCGCGGAGCTGCCTAAATACGCTAACTGGCCAACCTTCCCGCAGCTGTGGGTAGACGGTGAGCTGGTCGGCGGCTGTGACATCGTGATTGAAATGTATCAGCGCGGCGAACTGCAGCAGCTGATCAAAGAAACGGCCGCTAAGTACAAAACTGACGAGCCGAAAGCAGAGTAATTTTGCTTTAAATAAAAAAGCGACTTCCCGTGAAGTCGCTTTTTTTTCATTTATTCTTCAGCCACAGGTAAGGGCCAGCCGCCAAGACGCTTCCAGCGGTTGACGATTTCGCAGAATAGCTGCGCCGTTTGTTCGGTATCGTAAAGCGCAGAGTGGGCCTGAGTCCCGTCAAATGCCATTCCGGCGGCGATACAGGCTTTCGACAATACCGTTTGGCCAAGCGCAAGACCGCTCAGGGCCGCGGTATCGAAGGTGACGAACGGATGGAATGGATTACGTTTCAGCCCCGCACGTTCTGCCGCCGCCATGGTAAAGCTATGGTCGAAGGTGGCGTTATGCGCGACCATAATAGCGCGACTGCAGTCGCTCTCTTTCATGCCCTTGCGGATCATTTTAAAAATCGCGTGCAGCGCATCGTATTCGCTCACCGCGCCGCGCTCGGGATCGTTGGGGTTAATACCGTTAAAAGCCAGAGCTTCGGGCTGCAGGTTTGCGCCCTCAAAAGGTTCAACATGAAAATGCAGCGTTTCGTCCGGCATGAGCCAGCCTTCTTCGTCCATTTTCAGCGTAATAGCGGCGATCTCCAGCAGGGCGTCGGTTTTGGCATTAAATCCGGCAGTCTCAACATCAATTACCACTGGATAAAAACCGCGAAAACGGTCGCACAGACCATTCAGTTGAGCGTTCTCGGACATCAGATTCTCTTAGCTGGAAAAAAGTAGCGCGCATTATGGCAAATTTTGCCGCGGCTTGCAGCAGGAAGGGGATAAAACAGCGGGCACCGCGGGCGCCCGCAGCAGATTAGTTGCCGAGGCCTTTTCCGGCGTCTTTCTCTTCAATCAGCTCGATTTTATAACCATCCGGATCTTCGACGAAGGCGATGACCGTCGTACCGCCTTTAACCGGGCCGGCTTCACGGGTCACGTTGCCGCCGTTCTGACGAATACGTTCGCAGGCTTCCGCCGCGTTTTCAACGCTCAGCGCAATATGACCATACGCGTTACCGAGATCGTACTTATCCACGCCCCAATTGTAGGTCAGCTCAATCACGGCGGTATCGCTTTCTTCGCCGTAACCCACGAATGCCAGCGAGTATTTATATTCAGTGTTTTCGCTGGTGCGCAGCAGTTTCATGCCCAGCACATTGGTGTAAAACTCAATAGAACGTTGCAGGTCGCCAACGCGCAGCATGGTGTGAAGTAAGCGCATAATGTCCCCTATGCAGTTTATTTTGATACATCAGAGCGTTGAGTATAGCGGCGATACCCCGCCGCTATCAATGGAGGGATTACAGGGTAGGGTAATCGGTATAACCTTCCGCGCCGCCGCCGTAGAAGCTTTCCGGACGCTGTGGGTTCAGAGCGGCCTTTTTCTGCAGGCGCGCCACCAGGTCCGGGTTAGCAATGTAGTCGCGACCAAAGGCCACGGCATCGATCAGCCCTTTACCGATCAGATCGTTGGCCTTTTCAACCGTGTAGGCGCCCGCGCCGATAATCGCGCCCGGGAAACGGTCGCGCACTTTCTGGCGGAACTCATCGCTGTACGGTTGGCCGCCAGCCCAGTCCGGTTCGGACATGTGCAGGTAGGCAATACCGCGTTTCGCCAGCTCTTCGATCAGATAGAGCGCGTCGGCTTCTTCATTCGGGCCATTATCGACGTTCTGGAAACTGCCGATGGGCGAGACGCGAATACCGATACGGTCGGCGCTCCACTCTTTACTCACCGCATCAACCACTTCCAGCACCAGGCGAGCGCGATTCTCCACGCTGCCGCCGTACTGGTCAGTACGATGGTTGGCAGAAGGGGAAAGGAACTGGTGCAGCAGGTAACCGTGGGCGGAGTGCAGTTCGACAAGATCGAATCCGGCATCGCGGGCGTTACCTACCGCCTGACGGAAATCATCAACGATCCCTGGGATCTCGTGGGTTTCGAGCGCGCGCGGCATTGAGGTGTCAACGCGAATGGCATGGCCGTTTTCGTCGCGCAGCGAAGTCCGGGTGCCCGCGCTGATGGCCGATGGCGCAACCGGGGCGGCGCCGCCGGGCTGGATGCTGCTGTGCGAAATACGCCCGGTATGCCACAGCTGGACGGCAATACGCCCGTTTTCAGCGTGGACGCCGGCGGTGATCTTTTTCCATGCGGCAATCTGTTCCGGACTGTGCAGCCCTGGCGCACCCGCGTAGCCTTTAGCCTGAGCGGAAATCTGGGTCGCTTCGGAAATAATCAGGCCGGAGCTGGCGCGCTGGCGGTAGTATTCGCCCATCAGCGGGGTGGGAATATCCCCCGGCTCAATACTGCGCAGACGCGTTAGCGGAGCCATAAACACGCGATTCGGCACGGTTACCGCACCTACTTTCAACGGGGTAAACAACTTTGATTCTGACATAATGACTCCTGAGTAGACCGGTCGTCTTGAAACGGGTTAAATAAAAACGCCTGTTATAGGGCAGGCGCAGCAATAATTTTTTTAGCGTGGGCCAGGGCGCTTTCCAGCGGCGTTGCGCTGTGCGTAATCTTGGCCTGCAGATTCGCCCCCAGCCACAGAGAGTAAAGCACCTGTGAGAGCGTTAATGCGTCACCGTCAAACGTCAGGCTACCTTCCTGACGACCTTGCTCCAGCGCATCGCCCAGCAGGGTAATGATCTGACTGGCCCCTTTATCCATCGCGGTGCGCATATCTTCCGACAGATCGCAGACCTCTGCCGACAGCTTCACCGTCAGGCAGCCGCTAATGATGCCCTGCTGGCAAAACTGGGTCAGCGTATGCTGATAGTAGGCCAAAAGGCGGTCGCGATAGTTTCCCTCGCCGTGGGCAAAATGCTCAACCAGGCGCTGAAGATATCCGGCGTAGTGATGGTCGAGCAGCGCTACGCCAAAGGCTTCTTTAGAGCGAAAATAGTGATAGAAAGAACCTTTCGGCACTTCCGCTGTTTTTAGCAGTTCACTCAGCCCCATACCGGTAAAACCCCGATGCATACAAAGCTGCTCGCCGGTGGCCAGGATATGTTCGCGGGTATTGCATTCACTGTGTTTGTTCATGGCGCTCACTGTAATAGACCGATTGGTCTAATGCAAGCCATAATTAAAAATGCTGCCTGGCGCAGAGGGCGACGAACAAAATTTGCGTACGGCGGATGAAACGTCTTCAATAAAGACAGAGATGAGCGGCTGGAGAGGCGAAGTGGCTGAACAACTGGAGTTCTTCCCGGTACAGAGTCCCTGCCGGGGGATTTGTCAGTCTGATGAACGCGGCTACTGCCGGGGGTGCATGCGTAGCCGCGATGAGCGTTTCAACTGGCAGAAAATGAGCGATGCGCAAAAGCAGGATGTTCTGCGTCTGTGTCGCCAGCGGCTGCTGCGTAAATTACGCGCAGCTAAGCAGGATAGTGCGGAAGAACCGCAGCAACCCTCACTGTTTTAAGCAAAAAATTGCGTATACTCAGGACACTTTTTTATTGAGGAAGCTGTTATGGTTCAGCGTATTGCTATGGCTCCCCAGGGGCCGGAATTCTCTCGTTTCGTGATGGGCTACTGGCGTCTGATGGACTGGAATATGTCCGCTCAGGCGCTGGTGGGCTTTGTGGAGCAACACCTGGATCTGGGCATCACCACCATCGATCATGCCGACATTTACGGCGACTATCGCTGTGAGGCGGCGTTTGGCGAAGCGCTAAAGCTGGCGCCCCATCTGCGCAACCGGATGGAGATCGTCACCAAATGCGGAATTGCCACGAAAGCGCGGGCAGAAAATACCATCGGCCACTATATTACCGATCGCGACCATATTGTGCTGAGCGCGGAGCAGTCGCTGCGTAATCTGGCGACCGACCATCTGGACCTGCTGCTGATTCATCGCCCGGACCCGCTGATGGATGCTGACGAAGTGGCTGAGGCCTTCCTGGCTTTACATCATAGCGGCAAGGTTCGCCACTTCGGCGTGTCGAACTTTACCCCCGCCCAGTTTACCCTGCTGCAGTCGCGCCTGCCGTTTACCCTGGCGACTAATCAGGTGGAAATTTCCCCGGTTCACCAGCCGCTGCTGCTTGACGGTACGCTCGATCAGCTTCAGCAGCTGCGTATCCGACCGATGGCCTGGTCCTGCCTCGGCGGCGGTCGTTTGTTTAACGACGAAAGCTTCCAGCCGCTGCGCGATGAGCTGGCCCGCGTCGCTCAGGAGCTCAATGCGGAAAGCATTGAGCAGGTGGTGTACGCCTGGATCCTGCGTCTGCCGTCGCAGCCGCTGCCAATTATCGGTTCAGGAAAAATTGAGCGCGTGCGCTCGGCGGTTGTCGCTGAAAAGCTAAATATGAGCCGTCAGCAGTGGTTCCGCATTCGCAAAGCGGCCTTAGGCTACGACGTTCCGTAAACACCGACACCTCAGCAATGGCCTACACTGAATAGTGATAGAGCCATTGAGGAGGTGTTATGCAACGATGTATTCTCGCCATACTTACCCTGGCCGCCTGTGCGGGCGCGCAGGCGGCCAGCGAAAGCGTCGATATCAATCTTGTGACCAGCCAGAGCGTTGGTCAGGCCATCGGTAGCGTGAAAATTAGTGAAACCGCGAAAGGTCTCGAGTTTACTCCGGACCTGAAAGCGCTGCCTCCCGGCGAGCACGGCTTCCATATTCACGCCAACGGTAGCTGCCAGCCGGCCATCAAAGAAGGTAAAGCCGTCGCCGCTGGCGCAGCCGGCGGACATTACGATCCGCAAAACACCGGAAAGCATGAAGGTCCTGACGGCGCCGGTCATCTCGGCGATCTGCCGTTCCTGGTGGTTAATAACGACGGAAAAGCCACCCAGCCGGTGGTCGCGCCGCGTTTAAAAACCCTCGATGAAGTGAAAGGCAAGGCGCTGATGATTCACGTGGGGGGCGATAATATGTCCGACAGCCCGCAGCCTCTCGGCGGTGGCGGCGAGCGCTTCGCCTGCGGCGTCATCAAGTAGTCCTTTCCGTCAACGTTCCTGCGATCGGCGCCTGTTCCAGCTGAGACAGGGCGCACCAGAGTCGCCAGATAACCGCCGCCAGCTCTCTGGCGGCGGGCTGGTGGTGGCGATTAAGCGCGTCGCAGATGCGCTGCAGTTCCTGCAGCGTTGAAGCGAGAGGGCGCTGCTGAACGCCGCGCTCGCTCATCACGTCACGCAGCAGGCTAATGCACAGATCGCGCACCTGCGAGAGCGGGTCGGAGCGCGTTTCCCAGTCGCGTAGTTGCCACACCACGTGGGAACAATTGAGTAACACGACGCCCCAGCGCAGCAGCCAGCGGCGCGCCAGCGCATCCTGACTGTTGCTAAGCTGGCTAATGTGATGATAAACCAGCGACTCAAATTCATGTTCACTATGCTGCGGACGACGACTCAACTGGTCGACAAAGTGACGCCGTAACGCACGGATGTGCCGACGGCTTTTACGCGCGTCTGAACCTGGACTGATAATGGCGAAAGCCAGCCAGGCAAGTCCTACCCCAATGATTTTTCCCAGATTATCATTAAGAAACGAAGCATAGTCGTACACCGGCGGGTTGGTGACCGAAATAAATGAGCCCATAAAAACGATCAACTGCCCCCACAGTCCGGCGAGCTTTGGCATCTGCTGTTTGAGCAACTGCATGGTGGTCAGCAGGGGAAACAGAAATAGCAAAAACTGCCATAAATCGGTTATCTGCACCATCAGGCCAAATTTCACGACAAAGCTAAAGAGCGAAAGCAGGATCAGGGTACGCATTAAAAGCGTTAATGATTTAAACGGTGAGGGTGAAACCGAATACAGCACGCAGCAGATAGCCGCCAGAGTAAGCGCTGCAGCGCAGGCCTGCCACTGGGTGCTTATACCCCATGCGCCGACCATCACCAGCGCGCAAAAAGCGCGAACTCCGTTCCAGAGAGCTTCGGCCTGATCGGTATGGCGGGCCAGCGCTGGTGCGGAAGGTACGTTGAATTCGGTGATCGCGGTGGCGTTTTCGATGCGCTTGAGCCAGCGGCTGCTCTCCAGATACAGGCGACAAAAATAGCGCAGGCGCTTCCAGAAGGCGATGTGTCGGTAGTCGGCATCGGCGGGCGGCGCAAGCGGCGCGATAATGCGGGCAACGCTGTAAGCATCGGCGTTTGAAAGCGCTAACTCGCTGAGCAAAGACTCCAGAATCTCGCGGGTACGAGCGGGCGCGGCGGGCCAGTTAAGCAGCATCCGCCGCAGGCTCGAAATGACGCTGGTCATTCGTAGCTGCTGATGTAGCAGGTAGTTGAGCAGCGGATTTTGCCGGCGAAAGCGATAATGGCTCCAGAAGGCCTGAATGCGCAGCAGATTCATGGTCAGGATTTGCCCAATCACGCTCTCGTGCGCGGCGCGGATAGCATCGGTTGTTTCCGGGACCCACAGCAGACTAGCGTGTTCCAGCAGGCGGGCATGCATATTTTTTAGCGCGCTCAGTAGCGTGGTGCCGTCGGAGGTACTCGGTAAAATCATCATCATTAGCCCGCCGCACAATATACCGACGATAACCTCGCAGACGCGCGACTGGGCGATAGTCCACAGTTCGTTAGCATCGGTAATATTGATAACCGGGAAAGCGATAATCGCGCAGGTGTAGCCCGCAAGCTGGAATGCATAGGCGACGTTATTGGTGAACATCGCGCAGGCCCAGGTACAGAGAGCTATCCACGCCGATATACTAAAAAGAAATAGCCACGGATCGTTGAGCGTATGGCCGGCCAGCAGCAGCGCCGCGCAGGCGCCGAGCAGGCTGCCGGCAATACGGCCAAAGCTTTTGCTGATCACGCCGCCGACGGTGGGAAAGCTGACTACCGCGGCGGAAGTCATCGCCCAGTAGGGTTCGTCAAGATCCAGCCAGTAGGCGACGCTCAACGCCAGGCACATGGCAATCCCGTTACGCAGGGCATAGCGCCACTGCGGACGGCTGGCCTTAATCCAGGGAAGAGAGCGCCACGTCAGGGCCTGTAGCTTCATTACTGTGGGCCAATGGCAACGGTGCAGGTGGTACCGGAGACCAACGTGATATCCGGCGGCAGATGGTCAAACTCAATGCGCACCGGCACGCGCTGGGCAAGGCGTACCCAGGGAATATTCGGTTTAATATTCGCCACCAGACCACTTCCGCTCTCTACGCTCTGATCGACAATAGCGCGTCCGATACTGCCTACGTGACCCTGTAACTTTTCTTTGCTGCTATAGAGGACGATCTGCGCGCTATCGCCGGGTCGGATATTACGCAGTTTCGTTTCTTCAAAATAACCGATCACGTAAAAGGAGTGGCTGTCGACGAGGGCAAAAAGCGGATGGCCTACGGTTGCGTAGTCGCCAATGCGGGTCGAAAGGTTCGTTACCCAGCCGTCAACCGGAGCCTTGATTTCGGTCTGCGCGAGCTGCCATTGGGCATGATCGAGGGTGGCCTGGGCGGCTCCCACAACGGCCTTAGCCGCTGCCAGGTTGGTATTAGCGGTATTAAGCGCAGTATTGGCGTTTTCTAAATCTTCTGCGGAGATGAAATTCTCGGAGAGATGGCGTCGGCGAGCGGCATCGCTGGCGGCTTTTTTCTGTTCAGCCTGCGCGCGGGCAACTTCAGCTAGAGCCTTGTCGAGCTGGGCCTGGGCGTTGAGCAGCGCAATTTTATAAGGCGTATCATCAATTCTGAACAGCACTTCACCAGCCTTAACCAGCTGGTTATCGCGTACGTTGAGCTGCAGGATGCTCCCGGACACCTGCGGCGTGACGCCTACCTGCTCGGCCCGGACTTTCCCGTCGCGGGTCCACGGGGATTGCGTGTAGTAATTCCAGACCAGCCAGGCGGCAATAATGGCCAGCGCGGCGACCAGCAGCGTGGATAAATATTTTAGTTTCTTCATGTAATGAACATTACCAGATAGTCAGTAAAACCAGCGCCAGACAAACGGAGAGCGCAAAGAAGGAGAGATCCATGAGCAGGGGGTGCCAGATTTCACCTGCGTACATCCAGTCCCGCAGCTGACGATGAACGACCAACCAGATAAAGAAGCCCAGCAGAACGGCTTTAAAGACAGGAGGAAAATAGACCGAAGCGCCGAACACCAGGTCCTGGAGCGGCAATCCGGTAGTGTTAAGACTCAGTTTCACAAGCAAAAATCCTTTGCCGTTTCAGGATGAATGTTCAGGTTATGCGATTATTCACATTGTAAATCATTGTTCTGATTTTAGTGAATCAGGTAATTCATTTGTTTTGGTAATTTAAATGCTGCACACTATTCTAAAATCAGTATAATAACTTAGCAAGCTAATTATAAGGAGATGAAATTGGAATCGCCACTTGGTTCTGATCTGGCACGTTTGGTACGCGTCTGGCGCGCGCTAATCGACCATCGCCTGAAACCTCTGGAGTTAACGCAGACGCACTGGGTCACGCTGCATAACATTCACCAGCTGCCGCCTGAACAGTCGCAGATTCAGCTGGCGAAAGCCATTGGTATTGAGCAGCCTTCGCTGGTTCGCACGCTCGACCAGCTGGAGGAAAAGGGGCTTATTTCTCGCCAGACCTGTGCAAACGATCGGCGGGCAAAACGTATCAAGCTTACCGAAAAAGCCGAACCCCTGATCAACGAAATGGAAGAGGTTATCGGCAAAACGCGTGATGAGATTCTGGCCGGCGTTTCTAAAGAAGAGGTGGAAACGCTGCTCAATTTGATTCGTAAACTTGAACACAACATCCTCGATCTCCAGGCAAAAGATTGACCTTAACGAGGCCTTGAATCTTCTCAAGGCCTCTTTTTTATTTACGCCTGCCAGACGACTACGCGATTACGCCCGGTGTTTTTCGCTTCGTACATGGCGGTATCAGCGCGCTTGACGCACTCCTCCGCCGCAACATGCGCATCCTGAGTGGTGAAAACCCCCATACTGATGGTCATTCTTTCCGGTAACCCTTCATGCTGTTCACTGACGGACAGGCGGATGCGTTCGGCAATGGCCAGCGCTTCGTTGGCGCCGATATTGACCAGCAGCAGGGCGAACTCTTCCCCGCCGATACGCGCGGCAATGTCCTCCTGGCGCACGTTATTCTGCAGCACGCTGGCAGCAAACTGAATGACCTTATCTCCCTGCACGTGGCCGTACGTGTCGTTGATGCGCTTAAAGCGGTCAAGATCGCAGACAATGACCGATAGCGGCTGTGATGCAGAGACTTTTGTTAATCGTTGATTCAGCGTGTCGTAGAAATAGCTGCGGTTATACAGCCGGGTCAGGGGATCGCGAATAGAATTCTGGTACGAGCGAACGTACCTTTCGTTTGACTCCCGGTAGAGTATAAAAACATCCACAAGAAGAACTAAAATCAAAAACAGAGTGCTCAGCGTTTCAAAGAGCCGCGCCTGGTTCCAGGAATGAGCGTTACCGTTGACCGTAGAGAGCAGAACCAGCAGCGTAAATATATAGGCGGTACAAAAAAAAGCGCCGCTGTACCAGAATATATTGCGTAGCCGGGTCAGGCTAATAAGTAAAATCAGCGTAAATGACCATGTGCCAATTAATACCCAGCCAACCCGGTTATGCCATAGCGGCGTAAAGGTATAGGTCAGATTATCAATGAATTCAATGCTCAGTAATGGTGAGTTGCTGGAATGAACCCACGACAATATGAGCGTTGCGGCGATCAAAATAAAACAACCCAGCAGTACCAGACCGTGAATCTTTCCTGAATGAGTGGTACGGTGGCGAAGCCGATATAAAACGATCGAAGTTATAAATAAAACGGCCATCATGACGTTGCGGAAAAAATAAAAAATCAGCGCGTCATTCTGGTTGATGGGGCGCCCCTGGGCGCATACCAGCCAGTCCGGGTAGCTGCCTATGGTCCCGAGCATCAACAGGGCCGAACAGGCAAAAGCGAAGGCTATTGGCGCCAGGTACAGCTGCTTTTTATCGCACAGATATTTCATGCCCATAAAACAGGCAATCATAATATGGTAACCCATCAGTGAGATAGTCAATACGGGAAACAGCATTGATGAAGTTGTAGAGATACGATGAATTAATGAGCCGGTAACGAAATTAATCGTAGCAATAGAAAAACCGCATACGACAGCGTAAAGAAATAGCCTGTCAGGCAAGCGTTTGAGATTAATAAACATAGTCAACATCCCTGAATAAAAGGGCAAAGGTAAAACGACGTCTCTGTCGTAAATGTTTTGCGTAATATAGGGTGCAGATTACTTGATAGCGGAGGGGAGAATATTGAGCAGGCGCAAGTTGTGGAGGGTAGACGGAAAAATATAAATATATTTTCAGTGTTTATTTATAATGATAAACGATACATATTTTATATAAATGAGCGGCCCGCAAGGGCCGCAGAGAAAAGATTTAGCGCGGGGATACGGTAACCTGGCTGCCGCTGCCGGCGATAGCCACGCGTTGTCCGACGGAGAACGGCGTGCTGCCTTGTTTCTGCACCACCATGATGGTGTTGCCATCATCTTTGCGAATTTCCAGCTCAACGCCCTGGGTTTTGTTCATTGCGCCCTGGACGCCCTGACCGGCTACGCCGCCCGCGACAGCGCCAGCTGCGGTTGCCAGAGAGCGACCCGTGCCGCCGCCGATGGTGTTACCCAGGAAACCACCGAGCACCGCGCCGCCAATGGCGCCGATAGCATTGCTTTCATCTCCGCCCTGAATCTGAACCGCGCGGGTATGCACAATGGTGCCGTAGGTCACACTTTGGACCTGTTTGGCTTCGGATGCGGAGTAAACATCGCCGGACAGGCCGCTGTTGCTGACGCAACCTGCAAGCGTAAAACCAATCATCGAGACAGCCAAAACACGTAAAATCATTTATGAATCTCCTGTTCACAAGAAGCGTTCTGTTGAACTTCCTTGTAGCCAATTATATGGCATTTAAGCGTCTGCTGGCATAGCAGATACCGTGACTATACAAAAAATAATAATCAGAGTCGTCTCAACCTAAACTAAACATAAGTTCTTTACGCTAAGTACCATCGCGCTGCTTGTATTGTTAAAAAGTATTATAGCAGCATAGCATTGCCCCCTCGTTTATGGTGGAGTGTGGGGATATACGAGAGTCATGGAATGAAGGAAAGCGTATGAAATCAGGCCGCTTTATCGGCGTCATGTCCGGCACCAGCCTTGATGGTGTGGATGTTGTGCTTGCAGCAATTAATGAAGATCTGGTCGCCCAGCAGGCCAGCCTGACGTATCCCATCCCCATTGCGATTAAAGAACAGATTCTGGCTATCTGTCAGGGGCAGCCGCTCACGCTTTCGCAGTTAGGGCGGCTGGATACGCGGCTGGGGCGGCTGTTTGCCGATGCGGTTCTGGCGCTTATGGCTCAGGAAAAGCTACAGGCAGCAGATATCATCGCCATCGGCTGCCATGGGCAAACGGTCTGGCATGAGCCAACGGGTGATGCGCCGCACACTATGCAGATAGGCGACAATAATCAGATTGCCGCGCGCACCGGCGTAACCGTGGTTGGAGACTTTCGCCGCCGCGATATGGCGCTCGGGGGGCAGGGGGCGCCGCTGGTTCCTGCTTTCCATCATGCGCTGCTGGCGCATCCGGTAGAGCGCCGCATGATTCTCAATATCGGCGGTATTGCCAATCTCTCTTTACTGGCGCCGGGGCAGCCGGTACGTGGATACGACACGGGGCCAGGCAACATGCTGATGGACGCGTGGGTCTGGCGCCAGTGCGGCAAACCCTATGATAAAGACGCGCAGTGGGCCAGCGAGGGGAAAATTGTGCTGCCGCTGCTGCAGGATATGCTCAGCGATCCCTGGTTTGCCCTGCCGGCGCCGAAGAGTACCGGGCGCGAATACTTTAACTACGGCTGGCTCACGCAGCATCTGGCGCGTTATCCGGGGCTTCGTGCCCAGGATGTTCAGGCGACCCTGGCCGAACTGACCGCCGTCAGCATCAGCGAACAGGTGCTGCTAAGCGGAGGCTGCGAGCGTCTACTGGTATGCGGCGGCGGTGCGCGTAACCCGCTACTGATGGCGCGTCTGGCGGCGCTGTTGCCGGGAACCGAAGTGTCGACGACCGATGAGGCGGGCATTAGCGGTGATGATATGGAAGCGCTGGCTTTCGCGTGGCTGGCGTGGCGTACCCTCGCCGGCTTACCCGGCAATCTCCCTTCCGTGACCGGCGCGTCGCAGGCAACCGTAATGGGCGCGATTTTCCCGGCCAATCCGCAACAAAATCAGAGTTAACTGAAATCACCCGCGCCGGTTTCTTCGTAAACTGGCCAACGTTGAGGGAGGGCGTTATGCCTTCCCGGACCGGGAAAGTCGAAGGCATACTGATGAAAAAAATACTTATTCTTGCTGTACCTTTTATGCTCGCAGGCTGTAGCTACTACAACCAGTTTGTTGAGCGGATGAACACGGATACCCTCGAGTACCAGTGCGAGCAAAAACCGTTAACCGTCCATCTCAATAATACTCGCCAGCAGGTCAGCTTCATTTACGACAACCAGCAGTTAAATTTACAGCAGGGTCTCTCCGCCTCCGGCGCGCGCTATACCGATGGCGTATACGTCTTCTGGTCTAAAGGCGATAGCGCCACCGTTTATAAACGCGACCGTATTGTGCTGGAAAACTGTCAGCTGCAAACCGCCAAACGTTGAGATTTCAGTCATGGGGGCGCACAATAACGCCACCCATTGATGACTTTCTCAATTGCCATGTCTGATAACGACGAATTGCAGCAAATTGCGCATCTGCGCCGTGAATATACCCGTGGTGGCCTGCGTCGCCACGACCTTCCTGCCGAACCCCTGGCATTATTTGAACGCTGGCTGCGGCAGGCCTGTGATGCGAAGCTCGCTGACCCGACGGCGATGGTTGTCGCGACCGTTGATGAAAACTCGCAGCCTTACCAGCGCATCGTGTTGCTCAAGCACTACGATGAGAAAGGCCTGGTGTTTTATACCAACCTCGGCAGCCGCAAAGCCCACCAGATTGAAAAAAATCCCCGCATCAGCCTGCTGTTTCCATGGCATATGCTGGAGCGCCAGGTCATGGTTATCGGTAAAGCGGAACGCCTGTCGACGCTGGAAGTAGTCAAATATTTCCACAGCCGCCCGCGCGACAGTCAGATTGGCGCCTGGGTATCGCAGCAGTCCAGCCGTATTTCGGCTCGCGGCATCCTCGAAAGTAAGTTCCTCGAGCTGAAGCAAAAGTTCCAGCAGGGCGAAGTTCCGCTGCCGAGCTTCTGGGGCGGATTCCGCGTCAGTATTGAACAGATGGAGTTCTGGCAGGGCGGAGAGCATCGTCTGCACGATCGTTTTCTCTATCAGCGTCAAAACAGCGGCTGGCAGATCGACCGACTGGCGCCATAAAGGACGCAAAAATGTTGTCTTAAGCGCTGGTGCATCGTGGCCTGGCGCTTTATTCTATACGCTTCATTTTTCAAGCTGCATCTTTATCCGCTGCGCCTGCCCGCTCTGTCGCTTACCTGTGTAAGTTCCCTGAGCTTTCATATGCTTGCCGCCGCGATGCAGCTTGAACAATTTTGCGTATACCCGTCATACTTCAAGTTGCATGTGCGTTGGCTGCGTTCACTCACCCGAATCACTTACTACAGTAAGCTCATCGGGATGAATCAGGGACATCCATGTCCCTGACCGAAGGTCATCTTCGGTTGTTCAAATTCGTTCCTGACGAATTTGTCGTTCACTTGCCGCCTTCCTGCAACTCGAATTATTTAGGGTATAGATGTTTTTTTTCGCGTCTGGCGAAAAGTCGTGTACCGGCAGAGGTGCAGTCGTTTATAGATGGAGAATTTGATGGCAAGCAGTAACTTGATTAAACAATTGCAGGAGCGGGGGCTGGTAGCCCAGGTGACGGACGAGGAAGCGTTAGCAGAGCGACTGGCGCAAGGCCCGATCGCGCTCTATTGCGGCTTCGACCCAACCGCCGACAGCTTGCACTTGGGGCATCTTGTTCCATTGTTATGCCTGAAACGCTTTCAGCAGGCGGGCCATAAGCCTGTTGCGCTGGTTGGCGGCGCGACGGGTCTCATTGGCGACCCGAGCTTTAAAGCCGCTGAGCGTAAACTGAACACTGAAGATACCGTGCAGGAGTGGGTAGATAAAATTCGCAAACAGGTCGCGCCTTTCCTCGACTTTGATTGCGGTGATAACTCTGCCATCGCCGCGAATAACTACGACTGGTTTGGCAGCATGAACGTGCTCACCTTCCTGCGTGATATCGGCAAGCACTTCTCCGTAAATCAGATGATCAACAAAGAAGCGGTGAAGCAGCGTCTGAATCGCGACGACCAGGGCATCTCTTTTACCGAGTTCTCCTACAACCTGCTGCAAGGCTACGACTTTGCTTGCCTGAACAAGCTGCACGGCGTGGCGCTGCAAATCGGCGGTTCTGACCAGTGGGGTAACATTACTTCCGGTATCGACCTGACCCGTCGTCTGCACCAGAATCAGGTCTTTGGCCTCACCGTTCCGCTGATCACCAAAGCCGACGGCACGAAATTCGGTAAAACCGAAGGCGGCGCAGTGTGGCTCGATCCGAAGAAAACCAGTCCGTATAAGTTCTACCAGTTCTGGATCAACACCGCGGATGCCGATGTTTATCGCTTCCTTAAGTTCTTCACCTTTATGGACATAGCCGAAATCAATGCCCTGGAGGAGGAAGACAAAAACAGCGGTAAAGCGCCGCGCGCCCAGTACGTGCTGGCCGAGCAGGTGACCCGTCTGGTGCACGGTGAAGAAGGTCTGGTGGCGGCAAAACGCATTACCGAGAGCCTGTTCAACGGCAACCTGAGCGATTTGAGCGAAGCCGATTTCGAACAGCTGGCGCAGGATGGCGTGCCGATGATCGAAATGGATAAAGGCGCCGATCTGATGCAGGCGCTGGTGGATTCTGAACTGCAGCCGTCCCGCGGTCAGGCGCGTAAAACCATCGCATCCAATGCGGTGACCATCAACGGCGAAAAACAGTCCGACCCGGAATACGTATTTGTCGATGCCGACCGTCTCTTTGGTCGCTACACCTTACTGCGCCGCGGTAAGAAAAATTACTGTCTGGTCTGCTGGAAGTAATTGCGTAAAGGCAGGGGCGTGGGAAACCGCGCCCCTTATTTTTTGCTCTCAGGTAATTAAGATGAAGAACATCCTCGCCATCCAGTCCCACGTTGTGTTTGGCCATGCGGGCAACAGCGCCGCTGAATTTCCGATGCGCCGCCTTGGCGCCAACGTCTGGCCGCTTAATACCGTACAATTCTCCAATCATACCCAATACGGTAAATGGACCGGCTGCGTGATGCCGCCAGCGCATTTGACGGAGATTGTTCAGGGGATTGCCGATATTAACCAACTGCAGCGCTGTGACGCCGTGCTAAGCGGCTATCTGGGATCGGCTGAACAGGGCGAACATATTCTTGGCATCGTGCGTCAGGTTAAAGCCGCCAATCCGGCTGCGAAATATTTCTGCGACCCGGTAATGGGTCATCCGGAAAAGGGCTGCATCGTGGCGCCGGGCGTAGCGGAGTTTCACGTGCGCTACGCGCTGCCGGCAAGCGATATTATTGCGCCAAATCTGATTGAGCTGGAGATCCTCTGCGGGCATCCGGTGGCAAACGTTAACGAGGCGGTTTTGGCCGCGCGAGAGCTGATTGCTCAGGGGCCGGAGGTGGTGCTGGTGAAGCATCTCTCGCGTGCCGGACTGAGTATGGATCGTTTCGAGATGCTGCTGGTTACCGCGCAGGAAGCCTGGCATATCAGCCGTCCGCTGGTGGATTTTGGCATGCGCCAGCCGGTAGGCGTCGGTGACGTTACCAGCGGGCTGCTGCTGGTCAAACTGCTGCAGGGCGCCACTCTGCGCGATGCGCTGGAGCACGTGACCGCCGCGGTTTATGAAATCATGCTGGCGACTAAAAACATGCAGGAATATGAGCTTCAGGTTGTGGCGGCTCAGGATCGCATTGCGCAGCCGGAGCACTACTTTAGCGCCACCCAGCTTTAAAGCGGGTATGAACTTGCCCGACATGTCGGGCAAGCATCGGTTTTACTTCAGCCCTTCAGCCTCAAGAGCAGCGGCTACGGCCGGGCGCGCGGCAACGTGTTTCATCCAGGCCGCGATATTGCTATAACCTTCCATATTCAGCTTCACGGCGTAGGCCCAGCGCAGTACGGTGAACAGGTAGCCATCCGCAATGGTGAAACGATGCCCGTTAATCCACTCTTTATCCTGCAGACATTCGTTCACGTACTGCATTTTCTTATCCAGCTGCGCGCGGGCGATAGGTTTGAAATCTTCCGGCGTATCCGGGCGAAACAGCGGTGTAAAGCCTTTATGCAGTTCCGTCGCCACGTAGTTTAGCCACTCCAGGGTCTGGTAGCGGGCGATGCTTCCTACCGGCGCCAGCAGCTGGCGGTCCGGTACACGATCGGCGATATACTGCATAATGGCCACGCCTTCCGTCAGCAGCACGTCATCGTCCAGCAGCAGCGCCGGTACCTGACCCTTGGGGTTAACCAGCAAATAATCCTCCCCGTTTTCAAGGCGTTTTTTCATCACGTCAACGCCCTGCAGGGTAAAGTCCAGCCCGCTTTCGCGTAGCGCGATATGCGAGGCGAGAGAACAAGCGCCGGATTTATAGAACAGTTTCATCGGTGACTCCTCGTGGCTGCGGTTTTCTGTATGTTAGTCCGCCCAGGGGCAAAAAAAAACCGCTAACAGAGCGTTAGCGGTTTAATTTATCGGTTTTCCCAGGGAGCTTAAGCCGTGGCGGTATCGCTGGCTTTTGCCGTTTTATCATCGTCCTGGGTCATGCGGTTCAGCTTCGGCGCCGTCAGCAGCATCAGGATAGCGATAACGCCAGTTGCGACACCGATATGCAGGAACACGCGGCCGTAAACTTCCAGCGACATCAGCGGGTCAGTGACGTTGTCCGGTACTGCCATCATGTTCGCAACGTAGCCGCCGATCAGGTTAGCGCCAGCGGTTGTCAGGAACCAGCTGCCCATGATGAAGCCCATCAGGCGCTGCGGAACCAACTGCGCAACCATCGCCAGGCCCAGGCCGGAGATCATCAGTTCACCGATACTCTGCAGACCGTAGCTAATCACCAGCCAGCTGACGTTGACGATACCCGCATCGCTGGCGAACTTCGCGCCCAGCGGCAGCACGAGGAAGGCGCCGGAGCACAGGACCATACCAATAGCGAACTTCATCGGCATTGGCAGGGTGTCGCCCATCTTGTTGTAAATGGCGGCAAGAATCGGGCTACCGATAATGATCCAGAACGGGTTCAGCGCCTGATACTGTTCAGGTTCAAAAGCGATACCCAGCAGAGAGTGTTCAACGTTGCGAATAGCAAAGAAGTTGAGGGAGGTCGGCATCTGGCTATACAGCACAAAGAAGATGATCGCCTGCAGCATCAGAATAAACGCAACGATCATTTTGCGACGCGGCGCGCCGTGCATCGCAAAGGCCTCTTTAGCAAAGATAACGATGATGCCCAGAGCAACCACGCCCAGCGCCATACGTGCAATGCCCTGGTTGTGCAGCAGCCAGGTTGCAATCGCGACCAGAACGACCACGCCAACGATAGTGGCCAGCAGTTTGCCCACGTGCACCGGTGCGAAGTCAGGTTTGGAACCGTACTGCTTAACCCAGCGCTGGCAGAAAGCGAAGTTGACGATGGTGATCACCAGGCCTACAAAGCTCAGAGCGAAAGCGACGCTCCAGCCGAATTTTGCCGCCAGCCACGGTGTCGCCAGCATAGAGAAGAAGGAGCCGATATTGACGGACATATAGTACATGGTAAATGCACCATCCAGACGCGGATCGTTCTTTTCATAGCAGGTCGAGAGCAGGGAAGAGGGGTTAGCCTTAAACAGGCCATTACCCACGGCAATCGTTGCCATCCCCATATACACGATGCCCGCATCGTGTCCGGACCACGCGACCAGGCCGTAGCCGATAGCCAGAACGATGGCGCCGAGCATAATGACGCGCTTGGTGCCGAGCACCTTGTCGCCCAGCCAGCCGCCAATCGCCACCAGACCGTATACCAGGGCGCTAAAGGAGGAGAACAGAGTGATAGAATCCGCTTCTGACATACCCAGCTGTTTAACCAGGTAAACGGCCATAATCCCTTGCAGGCCGTAGAAACCAAAACGTTCCCATAGCTCAATAGAGAAGATGAGATAGAACGATCGTGGTTGTTTGAAAGCGTTTAAACTCACGCTCTCCGTTGGTTTATTGTTTGCAGTAGACACAAATACCTCTTTTTTTACATCCCATATTAACGGGGGGTGCTCGGGGCGCAATCTTCGCAGACCGCCGCCTTTATAGTTATTCTGGAGGGAAAACGGCAGGTAATGTTCACTATCCTGTGCCATCAGGCAATAGCTTTGCAATAATCTGTTACACATATCCTGAGCGTTATAATACACCGGACATATAAATGTTATACAGAGTTAAATTTCAGCGTTTCGTTAATGGCAGCGTTTTTATCTGTCAGAATCGGAAAGTTTTTGCATTAAGGCCATATGTTCTGCTGTTTGCGCTTGCATCCAGTGATATAGCCCAAAATCCTAAAAAATGATGGGTTATTGTGTTGGTATTTAAGTTGGAGGTATTTAAATCAGCAGGTTTTCGTATTAATAAGTTAACAACAAAGCAACAAGAAATTGACTCAGTGATCTGGATCACAAATGTATAGAAATTTTGCCTCTGAAAAAAATGAATAAGCTGATCGATGGTTATATAGCGGAATAATAAGCCATAAGAAGGCTAAATCGATGGCGTGAACATCGGAAAAATGGGGTATGCACCAGAGCCATGACTTATGAAGGGTTATGGCTCTGGTAGGGTCAGGAGTAGACCTTCTCTTTAAACTCGCAAAGATCTTCAATCAGGCAGGAACCGCAGCGCGGTTTACGGGCGATACAGGTATAACGGCCGTGCAGAATCAACCAGTGATGGCAGTCCACTTTGAATTCCGCCGGAACCACCTTTAACAGCTTCTCTTCCACCTGTTCAACGTTTTTACCAGGCGCAAATTGTGTCCGGTTGCAAACGCGGAAAATGTGCGTATCGACGGCGATTGTCGGCCAGCCGAAGGCGGTGTTCAACACGACGTTAGCGGTTTTGCGCCCGACGCCGGGAAGCGCCTCAAGCGCGGCTCTGTCTTCCGGTACTTCGCCGTTATGCTGCTCAAGCAGGATCCGGCAGGTCTTAATGACGTTTTCTGCTTTACTGTTGAACAGGCCGATGGTCTTAATGTACGACTTGACGCCCTCTACGCCCAGCGCCAGCATCGCCGCCGGCGTGTTGGCGACCGGGTAGAGTTTCGCCGTAGCTTTATTGACGCTAACGTCGGTAGCCTGCGCCGAGAGCAGCACGGCGATCAATAATTCAAACGGCGAGTTAAAATTCAGCTCCGTAGTGGGGTGCGGGTCGTTATCCCTGAGCCTGGTGAGGATCTCCAGGCGTTTACTCTTGTTCATCCTATGCTTTTCCCGTCACATCAGAGGGCGCAACGATCCCGGCCTGCGCCGCTTTGGCTTTGCGCTGTTTGCTACGTTCATCAATGAGGTATTTTACCGCCAACATCATGCCGAGGCCAATAAATGCGCCCGGCGGCAGCATTGCCAGCAGGAACGGCGTATCGGTATGAAATACTTCTATACGCAGAACCTTTGCCCAGCTGCCGAGCAGGCTATCGGCACCATCAAACAGGGTACCGTTGCCGAGAATTTCCCGCATCGAGCCGAGGACAAACATCGCGCAGGTCGCCCCCATGCCGATGGAAAAACCATCCAGCGCCGATAGCGCCGGGCCTTTTTTCGCGGCAAAGGCCTCAGCGCGCCCGACCACAATGCAGTTGGTGACGATAAGCGGGATAAAAATCCCCAGAGACTGATAAAGGCCGAACGCATAAGCGTTGATCAGCATCTGGACGACGCTCACCACCGAAGCGATGATCATAACGTAAATCGGAATACGGATTTCCGCCGGCGTCCAGCGACGCAGGCTGGAAATGGTCAGGTTAGTCAGGGTAAGAACCAGCGTCGTCGCCAGCCCAAGCCCAAGAGCGTTGGTGGCGGTAGAGGTCACGGCGAGCAGAGGACACATCCCCAGCAGCTGAACCAGCGCGGAGTTGTTTTTCCACAGCCCCTGAACAATAACGTCTTTTACTTCGCTCATGGTCTAGTCTCCACAGGGAGTGAAAGCAGAAATCTGCGCGGGCAGAGTTTGCGCATACAGGCCCGCGCGCTTGACGGCATTGACCACCGCGCGCGGAGTAATGGTAGCCCCGGTAAACTGATCGAAATCGCCGCCATCTTTTTTCACGGCCCAGTGGCTATCGTTTTGCCCATGAATCACTTTATCGGCAAAGAGGGTGATCCAGTCAGAAATTCTAAGCTCGATCTTATCGCCCAGGCCCGGCGTCTCATGATGCTCGGTGACGCGGGTACCCAGCACGGTACCTTTAAAGTCGGCGGCAACCAGTAGCTGAATGGCTCCTGAATAGCCGTCCGGCGCGGTAGCTTCCATCACCGCTGCAACCGCTTTATCGCCATTCTGAGCAATCCAGACCTTATGCTCGCCTTTTCCCAGCTCCGGCGCGGTTACCCGATAACAGCTTTTCAGCAAGTCGTTGTTATATAAATTGGCTGGCATAACCTGGTCGAATAAGGCTTTTTGCTGCTGGGCGGCCTGGTCTTCAATGGTGCTTTTGGTCAGTTCGTTAATGGCGGCCGTCAGCCCGGTCGAACCCGCAGCAAAGAGGGCCAGCGTGATGCCGTGTTTACGCATGCTTTGTAACATGTTCGGGTCCTCAGCGGTGGCCGTACGCGCGCGGGCGCGTGTAGTAATCGATCAAGGGAACGGTAATATTAGCCAGCAGAACGGCAAAGGCGACGCCATCCGGGTAGCCGCCAAAGCTGCGAATTAGCCACACCAGTAACCCCGCCAGCGCGCCGAAGATCAGGCGACCGCGATTGGTGGTGGAAGCGGTCACCGGGTCCGTCAGGATAAAGAAGGCGCCCAGCATGGTGGCGCCGGAGAGCAGATGAATTTGCGGTGAGGCGAGGCTTTCTGGTGAGAATAGCCATCCCAGGGTGGCGCAAACGGCAAGGCTCAGCAGGAAGCTCAGCGGAATATGCCAGCGAATGGCTTTTTGCCATAGCAGGAACAGACCGCCCGCCAGATAAGCCACGTTAACCCACTGCCAGCCGAGACCGGCCAGCGCGCCGCCGTAGACAGGATACTGGAGGATCTCTTGCACCGCATGACCGGCATGGAGTGAGGTTTTGAAGGTATCCAGCGGCGTTGCCTGACTGATGCCGTCAATGCCGATTCGCAGGCTGTTCATGTCCCCGCCGGTAGCCGTATGACCAGTGAAAATCATCCTCAGCGCGTCGCTAAAACCGGGAACATTGGCGGCTATCTCATGGGGCGGGAGCCAGGAGGTCATCTGCACCGGGAAAGAGATCAGCAGCACCACGTAGCCAATCATTGCCGGGTTAAAAGGATTGTGACCCAGTCCACCGTACAGCTGTTTGGCGATAATCACCGCAAACGCAGTGCCCAGCACGACCATCCACCACGGCGCAAAAGGCGGAATACTGATCGCCAGCAGTAGGCCGGTCAGCAGCGCTGAGTTATCGGCAAGAATCGCCGGGATATTTTGTTTGCGCAGTTTAAGAATGGCCGCTTCGGCTCCCCACGCCGTGACGGCGGCGAGGATAATTTGCAGTACGGTACCCCAGCCGAAAAACCAGGTCTGAACCACAATACCGGGTACGGCGGCGAGCAGCACCAGCAGCATAATCCGCGAAGTCTGGCGCTGATTGTGAGTGTAGGGGGAACTTGCGATTCTGAAAACCATTTAATCCTCGTTAACTGCCTGCCGGGATGCTTTCCGGGCCTGAACGCGGGCGATTGCTTCAGCGACTGCCGCTTTGCGGCCGTCATCATTGGCTGCCGACGGGGGAACTGCTTGTTGCTGTTGTTCTGCTTTACGCGCTTTGGCCCGGGCAATCGCGGCCTCGACGGCGGCCTTGCGCGGGTCAACGGTAGCAGGCTGTTCTGCGGGGGGGGCTGGTTCAGCCGGGGCTGCCTGCTGGCCCGCTTTGCGCGCTTTGGCCCGGGCGATCGCGGCCTCGACGGCGGCCTTGCGCGGGTCAACGGTAGCAGGTTGCTCTGCGTCCGGGGCAGGTTCAGCCGGGACTACCAGCTGCTCAGCCCTGCGCGCCCGCGCCTCGGCCTTACGGGCTTCGCGAGCGGCGATGGCTTCGCTGTTATCCGGTTTCTCGCCGGAGAGTACGATAATCGGCTGTGCCGCGTTGCGCTGCTTTTCACGTACGCGGGCAAGGGCGGCGTTAATCGCATCCTGATCTTTCGCTGCTGGCTGTACGGCTGCCTGCTTATGACGTTCCAGCCTTGCGGCTTTATCCCGTTCCAGGCGAGCCTGACGCGCCTCAAAGCGGACTTTCGCTTCCGCTGCGCGTTTCTCTTCTTGCGCAATGGCGTATATCTCGGCTTTCTCCTGGCGGAAGTACTGCACCAGCGGGATATTGCTTGGACAAACCCAGGCGCAGGCGCCGCACTCGATACAATCGGCGAGGTTATGGCTGGTGGCTTTGTCGTGCTGCTGCCCTTTGCTGAACCAGTATAACTGCTGCGGCAGAAGATCGGCCGGGCAGGCGTCCGCGCAGGCGCTACAGCGGATACAGCCTTTTTCCTCTTCCGGTTCGCCCATTTCGCTCGCCGAAGGCGCCAGCAGACAGTTGGTGATTTTGACCACCGGCACGTCGAGCCAGGGCAGGGTGAAGCCCATCAGCGGGCCGCCCATAATCACCATCGGATCGGCGCCTGGGCAGAAACCGGCATCTTTTAGCAGATGGCTGACCGGCGTACCCAGGCGCGCCCAGACGTTGCCCGGACGCGTGACCGCTTCGCCGGTTAAGGTGACTACGCGCTCCGTCAGCGGCTCGCCGTCTATCACCGCACGTTTCACCGCATAGGCGGTGCCGACGTTTTGCATCAATACACCGATATCAGAGGAGCGCCCACCGTGGGGCACCTGTTTACCGGTGAGGATTTGCGTCAGCTGTTTTGCACCGCCTGAGGGGTATTTCGTCGGGATTACGCGCAGCGAAATACCGTGCGTGTCGGCGAGTACCGCGCGGAGCATCGAAATCGCCTGCGGTTTATTATCCTCGATGCCGATCAGCACCTGTGCAGGTTGCAGAATATGGGCAAGGATGCGAATTCCCTCAACGATTTGCGCCGCGCAATCCTGCATCAGGCGATCGTCAGCGGTGATATAGGGCTCACATTCCGCCGCATTGATGATTAATGTTTCGATTCTGTCGCCGCCCCCGCGCAGCTTAGTGCCGGTGGGGAAACCGGCGCCGCCAAGCCCGGCTACGCCAAACTGGTGAATGCGCTCAATCAGCTCTTCGCGGGATTTATTCTGGTACTCGTTCCAGCCATCGCGCTCAATCCAGCGGTCTTCGCCATCGGCATCAATAATGACGCTCATTTCCGCCAGCGCGGAAGGGTGGGCGGTCGAGTGGGGGGCAATCGCCGCCACGATGCCGGACGTTGGCGCGTGCACCGGCAGCATTCTGCCCCAGCCACGGGTTAGCGGCTGGCCGCGCAGGACGCGATCGCCCGGCTGGACGCAGAGCTCACCTTCCGCGCCGATGTGTTGTTTCAGCGGGATGACAAAACGCTGCGGCAGGGAAACCTGACGCAGCGGGGTACCGTTAGACTGGGTTTTCATTTCCGGCGGATGAATGCCGCCGTTGAAGTCCCAGACTTTGTCTTTGCGAAATGCGGAAAATAACTTAAACATGTTGTTCCACGGGAATAATGCGTACCGGGATGGTTTGAAGATCCCATTTCCAGGTTTCTGTCGTCGCCGCCACCGGGCGCAGTTCAATACATTGCGTCGGACAAGGCGCGACGCAAAGATTACAGCCGGTGCAGAGGTCGCTCATCACCGTATGCATCGCACGGGTGGCGCCGACGATGGCATCCACAGGACAGGCCTGAATGCATTTTGTGCAGCCGATGCAGTTCGCTTCGTCGATCACCGCCAGCATTCGCGCAGGTACGGCTTCTTGCGCATCGCCGTCCGTAGGCTGCGGGTCGACGTTCAACAGCTCAGCGATTTTGAGCATCACCGCTTCGCCGCCGGGCGCGCAGCAGTTAATTTTCTCACCCTGAGTACCTACGGCTTCCGCGTAGGGACGACAGCCGGGGTAACCGCACTGACCGCACTGGCTCTGCGGTAGCAGGGCGTCAATTTTTTCCACCACCGGGTCATCTTCCACCTCAAAACGGCGCGAAGCGTACCCCAGAATTAAGCCGAAAATCAGCCCCAGCAGGCTAATGGCAACCACGGCTATCCAGACAGCATTCATTACAACTTCACCAAACCACTAAAGCCCATAAAGGCGAGGGACATTAAACCGGCAGTGACCAGCGCAATGGCATTACCGCGAAACGGCGCCGGCACATCGGCAACCACCAGACGCTCGCGGATGGAGGCGAAAAGCACCATCACCAGCGAAAAGCCGACGGCGGCAGCAAAGCCGTACAGCGCAGACTGCAGGAAATTATGCCCGAGGTTAATGTTGAGCAGCGCAACGCCGAGCACCGCGCAGTTGGTGGTGATCAGCGGCAGGAAGATGCCCAACAGGCGATACAACGCCGGACTGGTTTTACGCACCACCATTTCGGTAAATTGCACCACTACGGCGATAACCAGGATAAAGGCCAGGGTCCGTAAATAGACCAGGTCCAGCGGAATAAGGATCCAGGTATCAATCAGCCAGGCGCAAATTGAGGCCAGCGTCATCACAAAGGTGGTGGCGAGCCCCATTCCCATAGCGGCTTCCAGCTTTTTGGAAACCCCCATAAACGGGCACAGTCCCAGAAACTTCACCAGCACGAAGTTGTTAACAAGAACGGTGCCAACAAAGAGCAGTAAATAATCAGCCATTATTCGACCTGAAATAGAAAAAGCCGTCTATTATCGAATAAATCGATACCGGCGACAACAGGTTAACTGTGTGGTTATTACGGATTCACAAAGGTCCGCTTAACCCGTTCAGAACGCTTGAAATAGGGAGCCAGCAGCGCCGCAGCGAGAAGGGGAAACAGCAGCTGGCGCAGCGCCAGAGCGTCTGATATTGGGGAAAAGGCAAATGCTTTTACCGCCAGCAGAAGCGTAATCAGCAGCCAGATAATGTAATGCTTTGGGACCCCTTTCCGCCGCTTGAAAAAGGCAATGGTCAACCACAGCGTGTAGTACCACATGGCGATCGCGAAGGCCAGAGAAGCAATCCACAAGGCGAGATGCTCAGCACTCATATTGCGCAGCAGGGTATAAGTCTGGGAAGACATCAGAGCATCAGCAAAAAACAGCAGCGACAATGAGGCGCTAAGCAGGGCCACCAGGAGCCATGCCAGCGGCGCCAGAAGCCATCCGCCAATACGTTCCACAGAGTCAGAGGACATTATTACTCCCGAATTTAACGCCAGTTATCAATAAAAGCAGGGCCGGAAGTATAAGCAACTGGCGTGAATGATGACAGTCTTTATTGCACGTAGCGCCAGACGGACTTGGGCACCTCGCCAATGTTGAACAATTTGCCGCCAGAAACCAGCTCCGCCCGACGATGGTCTGCGGCGCGATACATGTTGACGATCTCTTCGTTATCGGTCAGGGAATAGTTAAGGTGATCAAAAAGTTTTTCCAGACTTTCCAGCGTGCTGATTTTACGAAATTTTAATAAGTAGTCCTGAACGGTCATTTGCGTATCCATTTTATAATCAGAATAATTTAAGTTGAATATACCCATTCTGTGTAAACCTGTTCTCAACCGGCCGTTCCTTTTTTTCAGTAAACTGTATGGAATTATTTCGGTTGTAAATACCCGGAACAAGAACAGATGATGTTTCTGGCCTGGTAAAAAGGAATTTAAGAGTATTCCAGAACTGAATCAGGCGCCGGATGGCGCCTGGGAGAGAAGATTAACGCTGTTCGCCTCGGCTGGCAATAACGTTTTGGTACCAGAAAAAGCTCTTTTTACGTTTACGCGCCAGATTGTTCTGATGATCAACATAAACAAAGCCGTACTGTTTTTTATAACCGTTGAGCCAGCTTAATAGATCAATAAAGGACCAGGGATAATAGCCGCGCACGTCAGCGCCCAGTTCCAGCGCTTTTTCCAGCGCAGTTATGTGGCTACTCAGATAGTCAATACGCGGGTCGTCGACGATTTCGCCATCGATGATTGGGTCAATGGCCCCGAGTCCGTTTTCGGTGATGTAAATCGGTATGTCACCGTAGCGCGCTTTAATCATCATGATCCCGTCGGTTAACCCCTGAGGCCAAATTTCCCAGCCCCATTCGGTATAGGTACTTTGCGGGTTGCGTACAAAATAGAACAGCCCGTCGACGCCGGGTTCGCCGCCGGTCGGAACCTCCGGGGGCTGCGCTGAGACGGTTTCGCGGCGGTAGTAGTTCAGGCCGATAAAATCACAGCGGTTTTCACGCAGCAGCGCATCGTCGCCTGCGGCAAAAGCCGGAACGCCCCACAGCGCCTGGGTTTGTTGCAGGAGCTCTTCAGGGTATTGACCTTTTAGCACCGGATCGTAAAGCCAGTGGGTGTGAATAGCATCCGCCATCGCCGTCGCGCGCATATCCTCCTCGCTGTTGGTTAAAGGGGTATGCGGCTGCAGTACGTTGACAAAACCTATCTGCCCCTCGACTGCCATTTCACGAAACGCTTTCACGGCCAGCGCATGGGCGATAAAGACGTGGTGGCAGGCCTGAATCGCGCGCGCAGGGTCGCGCACCGCTGGCGGGTGGATGCCGTTAATATAGCCATGCCCGATAAAGACGATAGTTTCGTTGAAGGTCGCCCACAATTTGACCCGCGAGCCGAAGCGCTGATAGCAGAGGCGGGCGTACTCAGCGAACGCTTCCGCCGTACTGCGCGCTTCCCAGCCGCCTTCCTCCTGCAACGCCTGCGGAAGATCCCAGTGATACAGGGTGATCATCGGTTCAATATTATGCGCCAGCAGCTCATCAATCAGATCGCTGTAGAACTGAACCCCAGCCTCGTTAACCTCGCCGCGGCCTTCGGGCAGCAGACGCGGCCATGAAATTGAGAAGCGATAGCTTTGCAGACCCATTTCCGCCATCAGCGCAACATCTTCGCGAAAGCGATGGTAATGGTCTACGGCGATATCGCCGGTGGTGCCCTGAAAAGTGGTGCCTGGGAGATGGGAGTAGATATCCCAGATAGAAGGGCCTTTGCCGTCGGCATCGTGTCCGCCCTCAACCTGCCAGGCTGCGGTAGCGGCTCCCCATAAAAAATGCTGCGGAAATCCGGACATGAAGAAACTCCTTATCGATTGATAAGGAGAGTGTAATAAAACCCTGTACCGCTATGCAACCGGTTTCAGAAACCGGTTGCATAGTTGCGAAGCGGGTCACTGTTTATTTCGTCAGCGGCTTCGCCTGAACAGTATCAACGGTAGGTGGGGACTGGTAGTTATCAATATGATGAGCGATAACTAAAAGCAGGGCTGAGACGCCCAAAACAATCCAGCCAATAAGTTCTACAATACGGTTAAAAACGTTTTCCATAACTCTGTAGCAAATTGTGAAACCAGAAGGAAATGGTACTAGAGGATTGAAGTAACGCAAGTGTTACATGAACTTAGTTGCGCAAATGACGTAATGCTGCGCGATAACGCGGGCAACATGCGTTAACAGAGGTCTTATCCGCAGCGTAACTGGGACACCGTTATTCTCGTTAAGGGGGTAAAAAATGAGTGATGCTATCCGGGTAGGATTAATCGGTTATGGCTACGCGAGCAAGACCTTTCATGCGCCGTTAATCAGCGGTACGCCAGGGATGACGCTGGCCGCCGTGGCCAGCAGCGATGAAAATAAAGTGCATGCCGATTGGCCTGCAATGCCGGTGGTTAGCGGGCCAGAGCGGATTTTGAACGACCCCAATATCGATCTGGTGGTGATCCCGACCCCAAACGACACCCATTTTCCGCTGGCCAAGGCCGCGCTGGAGGCGGGCAAGCACGTAGTCGTCGATAAACCCTTTACCGTGACACTGTCACAGGCGCGTGAGCTTGAAGCGCTGGCAAAAAGCGGCGGGCGGCTGCTGTCGGTATTCCATAACCGCCGCTGGGACAGCGATTTTCTGACGGTAAAAGCGCTGATTAACGAAGGGCTACTGGGGGAAGTAGGATACTTTGAGTCTCATTTCGATCGCTATCGACCGCAGGTGCGTAATCGCTGGCGTGAACAAGGCGGACCGGGGAGCGGCATCTGGTACGATCTTGCTCCGCATCTGCTGGACCAGGTGGTAAATCTCTTCGGCCTGCCGGTTAGCATGCAGGTTGATCTGGCGCAGTTACGTCCGGGCTCCCAGTCCACCGACTATTTTCATGCGGTTTTAGCCTGGCCGCAGCGTCGGGTCGTGCTGCACGGAACTCTGGTCGCTGCGGCGGAAACGGCGCGCTTTATTATCCACGGTTCGCGAGGAAGCTATGTGAAATACGGTCTCGACCCGCAGGAGGAGCGGCTGAAAAGCGGCGAACGTCTGCCGCAGGAAGACTGGGGATACGATATGCGCGACGGGGTGCTGACGCGAGCGGAGGGCGAGGACATAACCGAGGAGTCGTGGCTTACGCTGCCGGGTAACTATCCGGCCTATTATGCCGCTATTCGCGATGCACTTAACGGAAGCGGCACTAATCCGGTTCCGGCAAGCCAGGCGATTCAGATTATGGAGCTGATTGAGCTTGGCCTCGAGTCGGCCAGACATCGAACGACGCTGTGTCTGAATTAGGTCATCCCGCGACAACAACCGCCCGGCGTTGAATCACCCCCGTTTATCACGGGGGAGTCGATCAAGCCTGCTGAACGCGCTGCATCAGCGCTGCTTTTTCCCCGGCGCTTAAAAAGGCGAGTTCCAGGCCGTTGATCTGAGCCTGGCGAATCTGCTCGCGGCTCAGGCCGGCAGCCGGGGCGGCAACCGTATATTCGTGGATAATATCGACGCCCTGGACGGCGGGGTCGTCGGTATTAATGCAGGCCAACACGCCGTGCGCGAGGAAAGTTTTCAGCGGATGCCGGGCCAGCGACGGCACGGTGCTGGTCTGGATATTGGAGGTCAGACAGGACTCAATGCCGATGCGCTGCGCGGCGAGATAGTCCATCAGCGCCGGGTCCTGCACCGCCTTCACACCGTGGCCGATGCGTTCGGCTCCCAGCTCGCGAATGGCCTGCCAGATGCTTTCCGGACCGGCGGCTTCGCCTGCATGGACCGTGATCCGCCAGCCCGCATCGCGCGCGCGGCGGAAGTGCTCCATAAACAGATTCCCCGGGAAGCCAAGTTCATCGCCGGCGAGGTCGAGGGCGGTAATGCCGTCGCGGTGGGCGAGCAGGGCTTCGAGCTCTTCCTCGCACGCCGCTTCGCCGAAGGTGCGGCTCAGAATACCGATCAGACGGGCTTCAACGTTAAAGTCGCGGCTGCCTTCTTTTACCCCAGCGATCACCGCTTCGACGACGCCCGCTACCGGCAGCTGGTGGGTCATCGCCATATAGCGCGGAGAGAAACGCAGTTCGACGTAATGCAGTCCGTTGCGCGCGGCATCTTCAAGGTTTTCATAGGCAACGCGGCGGCAGGCATCCAGAGAGGCGAGCATTTTTACACCCCAATCCAGCTTAGAGAGGAAGCTGACCAGGTCGGGCTCATTGCTGGTGACCTGTACATGAGGACGTAATGTTTCGAGCGTATTTGCCGGAAGTGCGAGGTTATACTGGCGGCCAAGATCGAGAATAGTTTGGGCCCGGATATTACCGTCAAGATGGCGATGGATGTCGGTTAATGGCAAAGTTAAATCAATCATGGTCGCACTCTTTTTTTAGTTAAAGTGCGCGTCATTGTACATCAGAACGATAAATGGTTAAAAGAGGAGAAAAATACCGAATAAATCAATGAAAAAGGGAGTGGTGAGGAAAGATTCCCCTCTCTCTGAGCCGCATGTCGCATTCGCTCATAGCAAAACGCTATTAATCATAGTGAATCAGTATTTAATTTCGCCCGTGTGATTTTCTATAGTCTCTGGCGCTGGTTTTCCTGCAATGAATGGCAGGCTATTTTAAAAAGGACCCTGGGAATATGATCTTTACGTTAAAAAAAATTGCAGTACCGCTGGTTGTCGCAAGCTCGCTGTTGCTGGCAGCCTGCAAACCTGGCGAGCAGGACCCTAACCACATCAAAGTGGGCATTAGCGCAGGCGTTGACCAGGAGGTCTGGGCGGTGGCGCAAAAAGTGGCAAAAGAGAAGTACAATCTCGACGTCGAAGTGGTGACGTTTAATGATTTCGTCCTGCCCAACGAAGCGCTGAACAACGGCGATCTTGATGCTAATGCTTTCCAGCATAAGCCTTATCTGGATAAACAAATTCAGGAGCGCGGCTATAAGCTGGTTCAGGTTGGCACGACGTTCGTTTATCCGATTGCCGCCTATTCGAAGAAAATCAGTTCGGTCGACCAGCTGCCCGATGGCGCGCAGGTGGCCGTTCCCAATGACCCAACTAACCTCGGACGCTCGCTGCTGCTACTGCAAAAGCAGGGGCTGATTACATTGAAGGAGGGCACCGGTCTGCTGCCCACTTCGCTTGATATCATTAATAACCCGAAAAACTTAAAAATCGTCGAGATTGAGGCGCCGCAGCTTACCCGCGCGCTGGACGACCAGCAGATAACCATGGCGATAATTAATACCACTTTCTCAAGCCAGGTGGGCCTGTCACCGTCGCGCAACGGCCTGTTTGTGGAAAGCAAAGATTCGCCCTACGTCAATATCTTTGCCAGCCGCATCGAAAACAAAGATAGCGAAAAGGTAAAAAATCTGGTGAAGGCCTACCAGAGCGATGAGGTGGCCACGGCGGCAGAACAGCTTTATAAAGGCGATGCGGTTAAGGGCTGGTAATCGTTTCATTCCCGGTATGGCATCCGCCGCCGACGGGCAAGCGCATATAACGGCCGGTAGCGTGCTACCGGCTTTTTGATGGCTATTTTTGAATCAAATAGCGGATGGTTGGCCCATCTTGCTGAATATCGAGCACGGTATAGCCGTGATTTTTGGCATCCAGCGGGATATTGTTAATCGACTGCGGGCAGTCGCTGACCACTTCAAGAATTTCGCCTTTCTTCAGCGAGGGCATCGCTTCAAGCGTGGCGATGGCAGGATAGGGGCAGGGTTCGCCAACCATATCCAGGCGATAGTCCGGGACCAGAGTTTTCATGCGCTTTCCTTAACCGTTGAGGTGGCGAGAGATTTGCGGCGGAAAAAGCGTTTTTCCCAGCCAATAACCAAACCCAGCGCGATCAGCAGCAGGAGATAGGTCACCAGCAGGCCGCCGAAAGGCCCGAATGTCGCCAGCAGGTTGATTTTATCCCAGCTTGTAGCCAGCGCCGGGGAGAGTCCGTCCCAGTAGTATGCCAGGATCGTTGAACCTATCACGTTGCCCAGCCCAACCCACCAGAAGTGCACCTGGCCTTCCACCGCGCGGTACATCCAGCCGGTTTCGCAGCCGCCCGCCAGGACGATTCCAAAGCCAAACAGCAGACCGCCGATGACCGCGTTGGGGCCGGCCCACATAATTTTTGGTTCCATGCCAAGCTGCACGTAGCTGAAGATCCCGATGGCGCTGGCCGCCATACCGAAAATGATCGCCTTCGCCATATTGGTGCGTCCGGTGATCCACATATCGCGAAAGGCAGAGGTAAAGCAGATCTGCGCGCGTTCGATAAGCAGGCCAAACCCGACGCCAAATAGCAGCGCCAGGCCGAGCTTCGGCTGGTTAGCAGCGGTGAGCAGACCCCAGGCGATCATGGCAAAAAAGACCACCATCCCGAGACGGAACCGGCGTCGCGCCTGGTCAGGTTTTTGCGTCAGCGGCGACGCCTGCGACACTTTTTGCATCTTAACCGGAATACGGAAAATGGGCAGCAAGGTAAAACGCGCGCCGAACCAGGTGCCGATAGCCGTCGCGATGGCAAAGAACCAGGCGTGCAGAGAAAACTGCGGGATACCGGTGAAGAAGGCGGCCAGGTTACAGCCCATCGCCAGACGGGCGCCGAAGCCGGCAATGATGCCTCCGGCGACGGCCTGCAGAATACGCACCCGGCTGCGAGGAAAACGCAGCTTCACGTTATTCGCCCACAGCGCAGCGGCGAAACAGCCGCCGAACATGCCGATGATCATCATGCCGTCGATGCGAGTGAGCGGGGTGCCCTCAAGATGAATGAGTTTGTAGTACCCCCACTCTTCGCTGTGCACGCCGATAAGTTGCAGCAATTGTCCGCCCCAGCGGGTAAATTCGCCGGTGACGGCCCAAAAAGTGCCGGTAATGCCGAAGTAGTAGGTTGAGAGAATCCCCGCGGCGATAACGGCGGGAACGGGTGACCAGAATTTAATCAGCCACGTCTGTTTGAATTGTTGCCATGTCATGAAGATGCCTCTGAACTCAGAAGGTATATTACCCGTAGCGGGTTGAAGAGGGGCGATACTACGCTGTTTAGTTCCTGAAAACGCTCGACAGGATCAAATTGACCGATAAAGAGAATATAAAAGGCCACGCGCTGGTGGCCTTTCACGACCGCTTATTCGCGGCCTGCTGTTAATGACGGTACGCGAATTCAGTTAAAGCCCAGACGAATCAGGTTCAGCGGGCTAAATAACCCTTCGTGTCCGTCTATTTCCACGCAATCAGCACGACGGATCTGCTCCGCCGTTTTACCTTCAGCGTGGATGGCCTTAATGACGCCCGTCGCGCCGCTATCGGCTACCATAACCATGCTGCCGGTAGAGATAGCATTACGGTTACGATCGTAAGTTTTCATAATTTCGTCCTCCTGATTAATACTTTGACGGGAATGAAAAGCGGCAATTAAATACACCTTTGCGGCGCGAATTTTTTTGCGTCTCGTCAAAATTTGGTCTCATTATGCCCGGAGACTCTTAGGTCGGGGGCAGGCAGGGGAGCGGGATTGAGACGGTTAATAAGCCAGAGGTTATTTTTTCCGCGGTCAGGTGAATCTCATCGGCGTGGCACAGAGAGAACTATAATTTTATTCGCGCTTAATGTTCGTACCGCGCAAAGCGCCGGTGAAATAAACGCCAGCGGTAGCGGGGAGCCCGCTACCTGATTATTGAAGGGAAAATAATTAGCGCAGCGAACGCAGGGCGGCGATTAATCCCTGCACGCCTTTTTCCAGCTTCTCGCGTGGGCAACCGGCGTTGAGACGGACAAAGCCCTTACCCTCTTCGCCGTAAGTGTAGCCGGGCATAATGGCGACCTTCTGCTCCTCGATAAGTGCTTTTTGCAGGGCGCGATCGTCAACGGCCAGCGGGCGCAGGTCAATCCACGCCAGGTAAGTCGCCTGCGGTGGCTGCCAGCCTAGCTCCGGAAACGCCTGATTCAGTTCGCCAGCGATGAAGCGCATATTTTCCTGCAAATAACCGCGCAGGGCATCCAGCCAGGGCGCCCCCTCGCGATAGGCGGCAATATGGGCGACCAGCGCCGGCACGGAAGGTGATGAGAGGCCATCGCGGCTCTTCAGCGCGTGCAGATAGCTTTCGCGCACGGCGGGATCGTCAATCAACCCGTATGCGCCGGTAAATGCCGGAATGTTGAAGCTTTTCGAGCCGGAGGTGAAGAGCGCCCAGGGGCTGCGGGCCACGTCGCACCACGGGATGTGCTGCTGCCCGTCCCAGACCATGTCCATATGGATCTCGTCGCTAATCACTTTTACCCCATGCTTCTCACACAGCTGCGCCATGGTTTCCAGCTCTTCACGGGTCCAGACCTTGCCGGAGGGGTTGTGCGGGCTGCACAGCAGCAGAACGGTATTACGCGGCTGAGCCAGTACCCGCTCCAGGGTCGCCATATCGCAGCGCCAGTGATGGTTGTCGAGAGAGAGCGGCACGGCCGCGACGCGCCGCTGGTTGCCTTCAATGGTTTTATAAAAGGCATCGTAGGCCGGAGTGTGTACCACGATGCCGTCGCCCACTGCCGACCACTGACGAATCATCTCCGCGACCATATAGATCACCGATGGCCCGTAAACAATCGCTTCGCGGTTGATTGGGCTATGAAAACGGCTGGCGAACCAGTGGTTCACCGCGCCGAGGAATTCATCATTTTTCCACCGACTGTAGCCAAAAACACCGTGCCCCAGACGTTTGCTGACGGCATCAAGAATACAGGGGGCGGTGGCGAAATCCATGTCGGAGATCGTAAAGGGCAGCAGGTCCGCTGCGCCAAAACGGTCGGCGACGTAATCCCACTGCGTGCACCAGGTACCGTGACGGTCGATCTGCTTTGAAAAATCAAACATCGCAACTTCCTTCATCCTGGCCCCCTGCCGCAAGGCGGGGGCGGAGCTTATGCCTCGACGGTATTCATCAGGACAGCCATTTCATCTTTTACCGACTGCACCTGCGGGCCAATCACTACCTGCAGGTTATGCTGGTTGAGCTGAACCACGCCGATGGCGCGATTCGCTTTCAGCGCGGCGCTGTCGACTTTGCTCATATCGTTAACCGACAGACGCAGGCGGGTAATGCAGTTATCGAGCGAAACGATATTTTCCGCGCCGCCTAGCGCGGCCAGAATCGCCGGAACGTTATACCCTGATTTGCCGGTCACGCCGGTGACAGCCTTCTCAAATGCGCTCGTTGTTTCAATATCGCGTCCCGGCGTTTTCAGGTTAAAGCGGGAGATCGCGAAACGGAAGATACCGTAGTAAACCGCAAACCAGATGGCCGCAACCACCGGTACCATGTACCACCTGGTGGACAGACCGTGCAGAATGCCGAATACCACAAAGTCGATAACGTTGCCGTCGGTGTTGCCGATTGTCACGCCGAGGATCGCCATTACGGTAAAGCCCAGGCCGGTCAGTAACGCATGGATAACGTAGAGAACCGGCGCGACGAACAGGAACAGGAATTCCAGCGGTTCGGTGGTGCCGCCTACCACGCAGGCGATAACGCCGGAAATCAGCAGGCCTTTAATCTTATGGCGATTTTCCGGACGCGCGCAGTGATACATCGCCAGCGCTGCGCCCGGCAGGCCGCCGAGGAATGCCGGCATTTTACCCTGTGACAGGAAGCGGGTCGCGCTCTCGGCGAAGCCGTGGCTGGTCGGGCAGCTTAGCTGGGCCTGGAAAATCGTCAGCGCGCCGCTGACGCTATGACCGCAAACGTCCAGGGTGCCGCCCGCTTCGGTAAAGCGGATCAGCGCCACCAGAATATGGTGCAGGCCAAAAGGCAGCAGCAGGCGTTCACCGGTGCCGAAGATCATCGGTCCGAAATCACCTGCGCTATTGATGACCTGGCCGAGTGCATTAATCCCCATGGCGAAAACGGGCCATATTAGCGGAATCACCAGACCGACCAGGCCGAGAACCACGGTCGTAATAATGGGCACAAAGCGGGTACCGCCAAAAAAGGCCAGCGCGTCGGGCAGGCGGATGTTATGGAAACGTTCGTGCAGCATCCAGACGATGATCCCGGCGATCACCGCGCCGAGGATCCCGGTGTCGATCGATTGAATACCGATAATGTTCTGGATGTTATTGGCTTTGAGGATGGCGGCATCGGTGGTCGGCAGAATACCTTTGGCCGTCAGCCAGAAGTTTACCGCCAGGTTCATTACCGCGTAGCCGACAAAACCGGCAAACGCGGCGACGCCTTTGTTTTCTCGCGCCAGACCCAGTGGAATGGCGATACAAAACATCACCGGCAGAAAGCTGAAGGCAAAGGAGCCGACTTTGCCCATCCAGACGAAAACGGCCTGCAGCAACGGCACGTCCAGCCACGGCAGAAGCGTCAGGACATCATGACTGCTCAGAGAGCTGCCGATCCCCAGCATGATCCCGCAAAAGGAGAGTAATGCTACGGGTAACATGAAGGTTTTCCCGAGCTGCTGGAAAAACTCCCACAAGGTAATTTTGTTTGCTGTTTTCGCCGTCATAACATGAATCCTGGTTCTAAAAGTTATCGGTAGGATGCAACGCCACGAAAAGATAAAACGTTTTACCAAACTTTAGTGCGATAAAAATCACATATTCCAGCGATAATAAAGTTTATAAAGAGGGCATCCTGATAAAACGTTTTATCGACAGCCAAAGGGAGTCGGCCTGCAGTTATGGCTATCGCGAAAAAAATTACCATTAATGATGTCGCGCAGGCGGCGGGGGTATCCGTCAGTACCGTCTCGCTGGTACTGAGCGGCAAGGGGCGTATTTCGTCGGCAACCGGCGAGCGCGTCAATCACGCCATTGAACAGTTGGGCTTTGTGCGTAACCGCCAGGCGGCGTCCCTGCGCGGCGGCCAGAGCGGGGTGATTGGCCTGATCGTCAGCGACTTGTCGAAGCCTTTCTACGCGGAGATGACCGCCGGATTGACCGATGCGCTTGAGTCGCAGGGCAGAATGGTCTTCCTCACCCAGGGCGGGCACAGCGGAGAAAAAATGCTCCAGCGTTTTGATACCCTGGTTTCACAGGGGGTCGATGGCGTAGTGATTGCCGGCGCCATCGATCGGGGGGGCGAACTGCGCGATCGCGCGGCGGAAGCCGGAATGCCGCTGGTCTTCGCCTCCCGCGCCAGCTATCTCGACGATGTGGACCTGATCCGCCCGGATAATATGCAGGCGGCGCAAATTGTCACCGAGCACCTGATCCGCCGCGGTCATCAGCGCATTGCCTGGCTGGGAGGGCAAAGTTCATCCCTGACGCGCGCCGAACGGGTTGGCGGCTACTGCGCCACCCTGCTGAAATATGGCCTGCCGTTTCATAGCGAGTGGGTGGTGGAGTGCGGCTCAAGCCAGAAGCAGGCGGCGGAGGCGATGACGGCCCTGCTGCGGCAAAACCCGACCATTAGCGCCGTGCTCTGTTATAACAGCGTGATCGCGACCGGGGCGTGGTTTGGCCTGATGCGCGCCGGGCGACAGAGCGGCGAGGATGGCGTTGAAAGCTATTTCGAACAGCGGGTCGCGCTGGCGGCATTTGCGGAATTACCCGAGGAGGCGCTGGATGATCTGCCGCTGACCTGGGTTACGACTCCCGCCCGGGAGATGGGGCAAAGCCTGGCGGAGTGTATTTTACGGCGTATGGAAGAGGGGCAGGGAGCGGCGCGAAACCAGATCATCTCTCCTCGGCTGATTACGCGTAAATAGCCCCTGGTGAGGGGCTATATGTCATTTATTGCTGCGGCGCGACTGGCGGTACCACTTCTTGCGGCAGCGTCTCCTGCGGCTCAGCGGGCGCCGGGACAGGGGGAAGCGCTAAACCGAACATCCCGGCAAACTCATCCAGCGGCATTTTCTGCCCGTTCAGCGTCACCTGGCCGTCAGCATACTGCAGGCTGGAGGTGATGGCGTTATCTTCCATAGTGGTAATACGGAACATCTGTCCCATCGCCGCCAGGCCTTTCACCTGCTGCTCTGCAAGCTTAGCGGCGTCGGCGGGCTGATAGCCTTCCAGCCCGGCAATCTGAGTCATAAACGCCGTCGCCATATCGACCGGGATCACCAGCTTGCCGTCGAGAGATTTGACGCTACGATCCACTTCCTCGGCCAGCGTCTGCGGCGGAGTGGTAGTCAGCGACGGATCTTTGAGCAGAATCGATAGATTCAGGGTGGTTTCGCCCTTCGCGTTGCGCCAGCTTAGCGGAGAAATGGTCAGGGACGGGCTGCCTTTCAGCATCATCGGCAGTGAGCTAAAGAAGGTTTGCGTTAGCGCCTGCTGGTACAGCTCAGGATTCTGCGCCAGCTGAGGGTCCGCCATCAGCGCCTGGGCGTCGGCATTGTACTTCTGGCTGAACTGATGGAAAGCTTCACCATCAATATTGTCCAGCTTCAGGGTCAGCCTGCCGCTACCGATATCCTGATTTTGCAGCTTCAGGCTGTTGACGGTGTAGTCCAGCTGGCTGTTAATCCCTTTGCCGTCAGCGGTCAGCGAAGAGTTGCCGTCGATTTTCATCCCTTCAAACAGCGCCAGCTCTTTTCCTTCAACGCCAATCGCCAGTTTTTCCAGCGAGATGGCCTGCTTGCCAATACGCTCGTTGAAGCTGGCCATTTCGGTGGAACCGTCGGTTTTCAGATTATTAAAGGTGAGCTGTACCTTCTGATTGTATTCGTTGACCGCGTTAATTTGCCCGCTGCCCGCTTCGCCGCTCAGGCTGAGGGTTTTTCCCTCTCGATCGGCGTTAAGCTGGAACTGACCGCCGCTAAAAGTGACTTTCTCGTCGTCTTTCGCGTAATCAAGCGGTTTCAGCACGATAGCGGACTGGTTGTCGCCGCTGTAGGCGATGCGGGTATCGATAGTAAACGGCGTTTCGCCTTTTGCAATGTCAAACAGCGACTTGCTGGCCTCGTTGTTCACTAAGGTGGTTTTGACGGATGCCATCGCCGGGGCGAGGTTAAAGGATTTCAGTGAAGCCAGCGGGAAGGGGCCGTGATCGACAACTTCGTCAAACACCAGCGACTGTCCGGCGGCCAGCCAGCGGGGCGCTTTGCCGGCGATGGGTTTCAGGACCAGTTGTAAACGGCTGCTGAACAGACCGCGCTGATAGTCCTGATAGGTGAGCTCTACGCCAGCCTGCGGCGCGCTGCTTTGCAGCTGAGCATTCGCCTGCTGCACCATATCGGCAATGCGGCTTTCCAGCTGCTTCCCTGTGTACCACGCGCCGCCCGTCCAGACGACGCCCAGCGCGATGATAACTCCTGCTGCGACCAGCGATTTTTTCATAGCATTTGTCCATAAATGAAACCAGGCGGATTGGGCCGCCTGGTTGTGTTGTCATGATGAGTGAAAGTCTAGCAACTGTGGCTAAAAAGTTCAGTAACTTACTGGAGCTTATTAAACACGCGCGCCACGCGACCGCTGCCGCTGACCTGTACCGGTGATTCGTTGTGCGCCACGAAAGCCGACTCGCCCGGCTTCAGCGTCAGGCGCTCTTCGCCTTTCACGATCGTCGCTTCACCCTCGACGCAGAACAGGATCGCCGCGCTATCCTGGGCGATGGTGGACGCCTGCGCTGAAAGGTCGTGCAGCGAGAAAGCAAAATCGTCAACCGGGATGGGGAAGTCCAGCTCCGCGCCGTGAATGACCGGCTGGGTCAGGAGTTCGCCAGCGGGTTTGGGTTCAAATTTGACGTTTGCCACCAGCTCCGGAATATCAATGTACTTCGGCGTCAATCCCGCGCGCAGGACGTTATCGGAGTTGGCCATCACCTCCAGCGCCACGCCCTGCAGGTAGGCGTGCGGCGTTTCCGCAAACAGGAACATCGCCTCGCCGGGATTCAGCTTGACCACGTTGAGCAGTAGCGGAGAGAAAAGGCCGCTATCGTCCGGATAGAACTCGGCGATCAGGCGGATAGTCTGCCACGGTTCTCCCTGCTCGCTCTCCAGCGCTCTCTGCAGTACGCTCAGGGCGTGCGCTTTTTCGTCGCCTTTCATGTTCAGCAGGCTGGCAAACAGCTGGCTCAGATGGGCGGCGTCAGGCTGCGCCAGGAACTGCGCTATTGCCGGATGCGCTTCAGCTACCGGCTGCAGCAGCTTCACGATTTCGGAAAACTCGCGGAAGGCGTTCATGGCAAGGAACGGCGTTAACGCGAAAACCAGCTCCGGCTTGTGGTTCGGATCTTTATAGTTACGTTCGGCGGCATCAAGCGGGATCCCGGCGGCATTCTCTTTGGCAAACCCGATTTCCGAGGCCCGTTTGTTCGGGTGAACCTGAATAGAGAGCGGCTGGGCGGCGCACAGCACTTTAAACAGGAACGGCAGTTCACCAAAACGCTCGGCAACTTTGGCGCCAAGCAGGGTCGTTTTATCGCTGTCGATTGCATCGCGCAGAGAACGCGGCGTTCCGGCGTCATCGAGAATTTGCGAGCTGCTCTTCGGATGCGCGCCCATCCACAGCTCCGCCATCGGCAGGTTGTTTGGGTTAGCAATGCCATAAAGTTCGGTTAAGGCGGTATGACTTCCCCAGGCGTAATTTTGCACTGAGTTGATGAGTTTTTGCATTCTCAATCCCTGTTTCCACTTGATAGTAATGGCACTATTAAACCAGCAAACGCCCGAGAAGCAACTGGTGCGAAGAAAAAGTCGTCCTTGTCTCAGTTTTTGTTAAAAAATTGTGTAGAATCGATCGACTCGCTTTTCTACGGGCAAATGGAGTGTCTGCCTGAAATATAATCAGCCAAGCAGTAAGTGAGAGTACAATGTCGAATAAACCCTTTGTATATCAGGATCCTTTTCCACTGAAAAAGGACGATACCGAGTATTACCTCCTCAGCAGTGATTACGTCTCCGTCGCCGAATTCGCCGGCCAGGAAGTTCTGAAAGTTGAACCTCAGGCGCTAACTTTACTGGCACAGCACGCTTTCCACGACGCCTCCTTTATGCTTCGCCCGGCGCACCAGCAGCAGGTCGCCGATATTCTCAACGACCCGGAAGCCAGCGACAACGATAAATACGTGGCGCTACAGTTCTTGCGCAACTCGGATATTGCCGCCAAAGGCGTGCTGCCGACCTGCCAGGACACCGGTACCGCAATTATCACCGGCAAGAAAGGTCAGCGCGTGTGGACCGGCGGCGGCGATGAAGCCGCGCTGGCGCAGGGCGTGTACAACACCTATATCCAGGATAACCTGCGCTATTCGCAGAACGCGCCGCTGGATATGTATAAAGAGGTCAACACCGGCACTAACCTGCCTGCGCAAATCGACCTCTACGCTACCGACGGCGAGGAGTACAAATTCCTCTGCATCGCCAAAGGCGGCGGCTCGGCTAACAAAACCTATCTGTATCAGGAAACCAAAGCGTTAATTACTCCGGCGAAGCTGAAAAATTACCTCGTCGAGAAGATGCGCACGCTGGGGACCGCGGCCTGCCCGCCGTACCATATTGCTTTTGTGATTGGCGGTACGTCGGCGGAGTCTACTCTGAAAACCGTTAAGCTGGCCTCAACGAAGTATTACGATGGTCTGCCGACCGAGGGCAACGAGCACGGCCAGGCCTTCCGCGATATTCAGCTGGAAAATGAGCTGCAGC